>OHBU01000530.1_pt1 | contig 13918 bp, 11 predicted proteins | sample 1577421 | NCBI WGS metagenome assembly OHBU01 (sample SAMEA3879550, study PRJEB24766) | human gut metagenome | biome: human-associated habitat; feature: feces | place: USA | collected 1985/1987 | reverse complement strand
GAGAACAATTATCCTTCGACACCGAAGGAAGTGGTCAAATATTATAACGATCTGATGAAATGTTTTTATAATGAAGACTGCACGGAGGAAGAACTTCAGGAACTGGGGAAAAAGTCACTGCAATTATTTGATGAGGAACTCAGGGAGAACAACGAAGAAGAATCCTACCTCATCCGTCTGCAGGGAGAAGTGCAGAATTATAAAAACAATAAGAGAAAAATAACAAGTGTTTCTCTTGCATCAAGCACAAATGTGGACTATTATTCGGTAGACGGATATTCTTTTGCAAGAATTTCCTGTGGATATACCATGACGGAAAACGGTAAAAAAACTTCTACCGTTATGGTATATCTCTTACGCAGGGATGACAGCCGCAGATGGAAGATATACGGTTGGGAAACGGCGGATCAGTTGAACAGTAAGCTGGAACAGACAGACAATAATTAGAACAAAGCAGGCAGAAAAATGACAGAGATAGAAAAACAAAAAGACATTTATATTTTGGGGATCGAGAGTTCCTGTGATGAGACAGCGGCATCGGTGGTAAAAAACGGCAGAGAGGTACTTTCCAATGTGATCTCTTCTCAGATTGCCTTACATACGTTGTATGGCGGCGTGGTGCCGGAGATCGCATCCCGGAAGCATATCGAGAAGATCAACCAGGTCATTGAGCAGGCGCTTGTCGATGCCCATGTGACACTTGATGATATCACGGCGATTGCAGTGACTTACGGACCGGGACTGGTGGGAGCACTTCTGGTGGGTGTATCCGAAGCCAAAGCCATCAGCTTTGCTACCGGGATTCCCCTGGTAGGTGTTCATCACATTGAGGGACATATCAGTGCTAATTTTATAGAAAATAAGGAATTGGAGCCTCCTTTTATCTGTCTGGTGGCTTCCGGCGGACATTCCCATCTGGTGGTGGTCAAGGATTACGGAGAATATGAGATCATCGGACGGACCAGGGATGATGCGGCAGGAGAAGCATTTGATAAAGTGGCACGCGCAATCGGGCTGGGATATCCGGGAGGACCAAAAATTGAAAAAGTTTCCCATGAAGGAGATCCGAAGGCAATTTCCTTTCCGCGGGCAAAGATTGCAGATGGGGTATATGATTTCAGTTTCAGTGGATTAAAGTCTGCGGTGCTGAATTATCTGAACGGATGCAGGATGAAAAATCTTCCAATTAATCAGGCGGATGTTGCAGCATCATTCCAGCAGTCGGTGACGGATGTGCTGGTGGATCATGCGCGGCATGCAATCCGCGAATATCATATGGACAGTTTTGCAATTTTATCATCCTTCGCCTATTCTGTGCACCGATAACGCGGCGATGATAGGTGCCGCGGCATATTATGACTTTATTGCGGGAAAACGTGCAGGGCTGGATCTGAACGCTGTTCCGAATCTGAAATTGGGAGAATGACCAGATGGAAAACAGGAAACGCTATACAGCGATCGTACTTGCGGCAGGCAGTGGAAGAAGAATGCAAAGTGATACACCCAAACAGTTTATGGAACTGTGTGGACATCCGCTGGTCTATTACAGTCTGTATGCATTTGAAAAGAGTCCGGTAGATGATATTATACTGGTAACAGGAAAAGATGATGTTTCCTATTGCAGAAAAGAAATTGTAGAGGCTTGTGATTTCAGAAAAGTCCGCGCGGTGATTCCGGGCGGCAAAGAACGTTATCTGTCAGTATATGAAGGATTAAAAGTAGCTGCGGGCACCGACTATGTTCTGATCCATGATGGGGCACGTCCGATGATTGATGAAACGGAAATCCGGTTGTCCATGCGTGCCGTAGAAGAGGAGCATGCATGTGTGATTGGTGTACCGGTAAAAGATACGATCAAAGTGGGAAATGCAAAACATTATGCTGTGGATACACCGGACAGAAGCTGTCTGTGGGCGGTACAGACACCTCAGAGCTTTTCTTATGAACTTTTAATGGAAGCATATGGGGAAATGTGGCAGGCAGCAGAATCCGGCGAAAGGATCACGGATGATGCAATGATTGTGGAACGGTTTACCGGTCATAAAGTCAAGCTTGTTCAGGGAAAATACGAGAATATCAAGGTCACAACACCGGAAGATTTGTTAATTGCAGAAGTTTTTTTAAAAAAAGCAAAAAAAATGAAAAATTGTTATTGACATAAAGAGCCGGGGATGGTAATATATGTCTTGCGCTGATTCAGATGAACAGCGAAAACAGAAAGTTGTTCAAACAACTTTCGGCAGAGCTTGCAAAACATATATAAATCTGAATATTTCGGGGATACTGCGGATACAGGCACTTTATAAACAATCTGAACTTACAAGGTTTGGCGTTATTTCTGAATAGTTCGGATTGTACAGCGGAAATAATGAGGATATTATTCCGCACTATATCAAGTTATAAAAATAAGCACATCAACGTATAGCTTTACGGTTGCTGTGCTTGTTTTTATAATTCGGTCAGTAAAAAAATAAACCGCATTGTTATGCGGTTTAAATGATATTTGGCTGGGGTGGAAGGATTTGAACCCTCGAAATGGCGGAGTCAGAGTCCGATGCCTTACCACTTGGCGACACCCCAATGTTTCGTTGCCACTGCCGTGACAACGTAGATTATTATATCACACTGAAAAGCCGATGTCAAGCATTTTTTAAAATATTTTTTGATTTTTTTCGGTTGTTCCAGCTTTTAAAAATACCTATAGTTATATTCTTAACAGTTTAAACGTTTCGTCAATTTCTCTCTCCCATTTTGTTTACTATAAATATTCCTGCGCTGACCAATACAAGAGCAATCAGCGACTCAAGGCGGAATGCCTGCTGTGCCTCTCCGAGCAGAAGCGCAGAAAGAAGTACCCCGCAAACCGGGTTCATAAAGCCGAAAACAGCGATTTTCGATACGGGGTTGTACTTTAACAGCAGGCTCCAGATCGAGTAGGCACAAGCGGAAATAAACGCAAGATAAAAAAGCATCAGTACGGCAGGCAGGGGCGATTCGGGCAGATTTATGCTGCCGCCTGCAAGTAAGCCGATAACGGTCATGACCGCACCGCCGAACAGAAACTGCCAGCCGCTGAGCATCATAGTGTCGGTGTCTTTGGAAAAGCGTTTTATTAGCACGGAGGAGATCGCATAGGCAATGGTGGAAAGAAGAATAAAGCCATCTCCGGTAAGGCTGAATCCGCTGAGCAGAGAGCGGTCGAGATTTATAACTACTATTCCCGCAGTGCCAAGCACACAGCCGATAATCTTGAATTTTGTCAGCTTTTCAAGGCGAAAAACAAGCGATGAGATAAGTATGCACACAAACACGCTCATACCCTCGATAACAGAAGATTTCACTCCGCTTGTATTGGCAAGTCCGATATAGAAGAACAGATACTGTATAATCGTCTGCGTAAGGCTCAGTGCCGCCACCTTCGGCAGTTCCTTGATTTTCGGAACAAGCGGCTTTTTGTGCATTATGCTTCCTGTTATAATAACCATAATTCCTGCTGTGAAAAAACGGATCCCTGCAAACAGTATCAATGACATTGGCTGTGAAGTGTCAACGCCAAAAAGCCCGTAACCGATTTTTACGCAGGGAAAAGCACTGCCCCACAAAGCAGAGCAGAATATTGCTAAAATTGCGGCTATCCACGTTTTTGTCAAAATATCGGCTTTCATAATGACCTCGTTATATGCACAAAATAAGCGGTGTATCTTCGGCACAAGCACACAGACACACCGCTATATATTTTATCACTCTGAAAGAATAAGGTCAATACTGTTTTTTCTGATATTCCGACAGCATTGCGGATTTCGTTGCACATCGCACCGAATTATCGGGCGTTATCTGCTGAGCCGCATTGCAATCACCGATATATCGTCGCTCTTTTCGTCACCGGCATAGAATCTGGCGGTATTGGCGACTTCTTTGGAGAATTCCTTAAGGTCGGGCTGTTTATCCATCTCCCTGTAAAGCCATTTTTCGTTCAGCTCTGCGCCATCGCTGGTAATTACTATCATGTCGTGATTTCCGATAGTAAACGATCTTTTATCATAAACAGGTTCATTTCTGACACCTATAGGAAGCCCTTTACAGCCTATGGTGACAAAGCGGTTTCCGCACTTGATATAAGTGTTGGCACTGCCGGCCTTGTATAAGTCGATCTTACCGCTGTAAAGGTCTACGGCACATATTTCAAGCGTGGCAAAGCTCTCATCTGAGGATTTGCACATAAGCGATGTGTTTATCACGTTTATAGCGGCTTCAATGCCTATTCCGGCTTGCAGAAGCCGTATCAGCATACCGCAGGCAAACGTCGAATCCACCCTTGCCCTGCTTCCGCTACCCATACCATCGGACAGCACTACATAAGCGATTCCGCTTTTATCTATAAAGCTCTCGTAGTAATCTCCGCAGGCGGCTCCTTCGGTTTTGCTGATCTGGCAGATTTCAACATCAAGGCTGTAGGTGGTCTTGGAGAAGAGGCTGAGCTTGCAGCTGCCACCGACACGACTGAGGCTCGGAAGATCAAAACGGCGGCGGAAAGCGAGCGTCATAGCCTCGCATATATCCTGCTTTGAGGCGAAGAAACCGCTGTCAGAATAGGCTTCGACGGACATTCTGCCTTGTTCGCCGAGCTGTACATTTACAGAAGAGGCATCGTCACAGCCGAGCTTTGACAGGATTTTGCCTGCGGTTTCATTGTAATGCGGTTCAATATCTCCGCTGTTTTCAATCTCATCGGATAACTGCGAGAGAATCTGCTCGGTTGCTGATAACTGAGCTGTTAAAACGCTTCTCATACGCTCGATTTTTCTCTTTTCCGCACCGTTTGCGGCAAATACGGTGTACAGCTGTTGTATTTTGCTGCATAATTCCTGCTTTTTCGGACATCGCTCCGACAATGGTCCGAAAAACATATCGGGTGTGAGATCTTCACCTGATTTAGCGGTATCTGTAAGTTTAGAGAACATCTTTATGTTATCGCCGTATTCTTTTCCCCAGCATTGCATATTATACCTGCACTTACGGCATATTTCGTCACAGGCTGTATTGTACACCCAGCTTATATCGCTTCCTATATTATTATCCAGCTTTTCGGCAGTGATACCGACCGTTCTTCTGACCTCGGCAATCGCACCTCCCGCAAATTTCAGCCGTCTTGCAAACAAGCTTTTTATGCTGTTTTCGGCAGCCGTCATCTTCAGTATATCTGTGCTTTCTGCGGTAAACTTTGCGGGGATCAGCATAAATATAGCGGATGACATAAAAATGTCTGCGACGGTTGCAAGCTTTGCGTTATCCATAGTAAAGAGTGCGGTGCAAAGAGCGGCAGTGAATACGAATCCGCCTGCGGCGTTAATCTTTTTTCCTTTGGAAAAGGTACCCGCCACCGCTGCCGCAGGTGCGAGCACTGCCGCAAGAAAAGCATTGTCACCGATCGCCGCCGCAGTGCCGAGAGCTGTTGAAGCCGCACATACAGCACCTGCTCCGCTCCCGTATTTCATGGCAATTCCGAGTGAAAGACAAGCGGAAAAGATAATTCCTATATTGAATATGCCGACGCTATAGTGTGAAAGTATGCCCGAAACTATAGCGCATCCCGCAAGAACGCAGACAAAGCTGACGGAATCACTGCGAACCGTTATCTTTGCAAGCTCACGCTTTTCTGCAAGGCGTGTAAGCCTGAGGGCAACATAAGCACCTCCTCCTGCCATAGCCGATAAAATAATGCAGTTCATCACATCGCTGACTGTGGTTGATGTAAGAAAATTTGCGGCAAACACCGAACCTGCCGCCGTAATAGTGGATATAACATCGGACATGGCGGATTTTCTGCGTGAAACAATCATTCTTATAGCTATGACCGACAGCAGAGCCGATGTAACAGTAACGCCGTCGGTATAATTTCCGCCGAGAATATAGCCTGCCACGCTTCCCACAAATGCGCTGATACAGTCGATTCCGCTCATAGCCGCCGCAAACGATGCCGCAAACGGCGATGGCTTTCCGAGCACCGTACTCATTGAAATTACCGCCGCCGCTATCATTACAGCCGTACATCTTATTACCGAATGTTCGCGGATATTTATCTTATCCTTTGTTACTGCCCTTGACATTTCAAACTTCCTTTCGCTTTCAGACATCAGTCACCGACTATGTAATTATTTTACAGTTGTCCGACAGCGTTTTTTGTCGCAACGGGTAACGATATTACGCAAAAGAAAGGAGGTGCTGTCGTTTACGGTATAATGCGATTTCAAGCGATTATTTTCGGTAAGATTTTCTGCTGAGCGCCGACATAAACAACGCCGAAAGGTTGTGATTGTTATTTGTTTATATTTACAATTTTTGTTGTTGAACATTCACAAAAGCAATTGTAAAAGCTTGATTTTGTACAATTAAAATATTAATCTAATAATAAGGAAGTGTTTCTTTATGCAAGAACAGGAAGTCAACACAAGAAACAAAACAGCATAATAAGAAAAACGGGGTGAACTATCGTGAAAAAACTTACTAAAACAGCAGTTCTAATCTTATCGGCACTTATGTTATTCGGTTGTGCAGATAACTCTGCGCAGAGCAGTGCAGGAGATACTACACCGCCTGCGAAAAATTCGGTTACCGAAAGCGAAAGCTCAGACAAAATCTCAGATATTAAAAACAGTTCGGCTTCCGATAATTCTGGTGCGGAAAATGATGAAGACCTTGTAAAAAATATTGAGGGGTATCAGACGTTTTCATACGATAAAGACAAGTATGTGAAAACTACGTTCCGCAAAATATATAACCTTAAAAGAGACGGATACGGAGCGTTTACCGGCGAAACAGTCACGCTTCCTCTTGCACGATATGCAGTACAGGATGAAATTCTCGTAATAAAATGCAAAGTTGCAGGGGACAGCTGTGTATTCCAGAACGGCAGGAGCGGTATTAAAACCGTGCAGGATTCTTCCGTAGAAAACGTTCTGAACGGAATATATACTCCGGTTATTATTGAAGAAGTCATAGATAAAACAGCCGACGCTGTATCGGACTTAAAAACAGGAGATATAATTTATATTCAGGAAGGATTCAATATAGGTGAGTTCACCGATGAAAACGGCGATACTGTTTTGATGTCTGCCGATGAAGCTATCAAGCAAAAAGAGGAGAAAATCGCCGAATACAAGAAATATATAGAAGAAGAGAAAGCAAAAGCAGAACCGAGTGAAGATTCGCTTAAAAGCTATGAGTATAACATTGCAGTTATAGAGGCAGAAATTAAAAACTGTAATGCAATAAATGATTTTATCCGCATTCATAACGGTAAAGTTGTGCTTGCAGATGAAGGCTCGCCTATGGAAAAAGATGTGTCATATCTTGCTTTTGTTGCGGTAACACCTATTCCTGATACAAATGACGGAAATGCTTATCACAAATCATATCCTATGAAATACGACCTGGCTTGTGATGATATACCGTCACTTTTCGGAGAAGACGATATATATTTTCAAGGGCTATCCGGCTATGAGAGTTCCTGGAAAGCTATGAAAGATAAATACGGGGAGCATTTCAAGAGCGATATAAAGAATTAATAAGAACGCACTTTCGGGAACGCACAGTCAAGTGCGTTCTTTTTTTGCGAAGGTTTATAAAAGGAAAGTGAGTTTCAGTGACACAAAGTCACACTGTGTCATAAAATGTAAAGGGTACCCGAATAAAAAATACTTTCAAGGAGGAAAAACAATGGCAACATTCACAAACGTTGCTACCCTTTCGTACAACGGCACGGTAGTAAATTCAAACGTAACAACAGGCGAGATACAGCAGACTCTTGCCGCAACAAAGCATTCCCTTGCAACGACCTACAAGCAGGGTGACACTCTGACCTATATCGTGAATATCGTGAACACGGGAAACACAGCGTTTACAAATCTTATGTTAACCGATAATCTCGGCGGTTACACCTACGGTGCAGGAACAGTGTATCCTCTGGCATACGGCGGAGATATACGCTATTATATCAACGACATATTGCAGACAGCTCCTGCCGTAACAGCAGGTCCGCCTATGACAATAACGGGAATAAACGTTCCCGCAAACTCAGAGGCGCAGATAGTATACAGTGCCATAGCAACGGCTTATGCTCCGCTCAATATTGAAGGCAGTATAACCAACAGCATCTCGATAACGGGTGACGGCATTACAGAACCTATCGCTGCCACAGAAACAGTAAATGCCGCAAGCGCTCCTGCGCTTGATATTGAAAAGTCGCTCAGCCCGACAATAGTAAGCGAGAATGGTCAGATAACCTACACCTTTACCGTTACGAACAAGGGCAACACCGCTGTCACACAGGCAGACGATATTGTTCTGCGTGACGTATTCAATCCGATACTGAAAAATATCGGAGTAACCTACAACGGCACTGCTCTCAGCAATACCGGCTACACTTACAATGAGGCTACAGGCGTGTTTGAAACTACAGCAGGCGCTATAGAAGTACCTGCGGCAACATTTACGACAAACACAGACGGTACAGTTTCAGTCACTCCCGGTACGGCAGTAATTACGGTTACAGGAAATATCTGATTATACAGCAAAGAACGGTACAGCTTTCGCAGACTGTCGATAAACCCACGCACCGCAAAAATGCAGATAAATCATCTGATACAGAATTAAAATAGGATAAGTAAAAGAATTTCGCACAGCCGTTTTATGGCTGTGCGAAAGCATTTTTGCTTACTGCGTCAACCGCCCCTCGACGTACCTTTGTACGCCTGTCGGGGCGGTTTTCTTGTCTGCGTGTGTTTCTCATCGTCTGCAGACTGTCCGAGAACTGTATATTCTTAAAAAAGGGGTGTTTAGCTTTGCTTGCGCTGCCGTTTTTTCATATCCGCAAGGTTGGTTGTTTGTGTCGTTGCAAGAAGCGGTACAGAGGAAATTTACGGGAATCTCAAATATTCCGGACATTGTTTAACAAGCGTTTATTCTCTAAATTTTACAACACCTGTAAATCGGGTATTCGGAAATTTTCACAAACGAGTAGTTAGAATATACTAACGATTTGAGTTAGAATAAACAAACTTTTTGTATTTGCGTTAGTCGGTTTGATTTTTGCTTGACAAACCGCTCTGCTGTGAGTACAATATTTTTTGTTAGCAAGTGCTAACCTTTTATTTGGCAATCGAGTTAGCTTGTTCTAATTTAATTAGCATTAACTAATAAGGTTAGCCAAGACTATAAGCAGACAGTCGGAACAAAAGAAAGGATGACGTTCTATGATGCCGCTCATACTCGCATCTGAGGGTGACGAAAATATCATAAAGAAAATCGGCGGAAGTCCTGAGGTCAAGAAGCATCTTGAAAACTTAGGATTTGTAGTCGGTGGCAACGTAAAAGTCGTTACAACGGTAAACGGTAACCTTATCGTGAATGTCAAAGAGGCAAGGGTTGCGATAAGCAAGGAAATGGCACAAAGAATCATGATATGATTCTTATTATAGAGGAGGATAACCGATGAAGACATTAAAACAGGCAACTGTCGGAGAAACCGTCAAGGTTGTCAAGCTGCACGGCGAGGGCGCTATCAAGCGCAGAATTATGGATATGGGGCTTACAAAGGGCGTAGAGGTATATGTCCGCAAGGTAGCGCCATTAGGCGACCCTGTTGAAGTAACGGTAAGAGGCTATGAGCTTTCGCTCAGAAAAGCCGACGCCGAAATGGTAGAGGTTGAATAATCTCTGCGTTTCAACAATTTGATCAGGTAATAAACTTAAAAGGTTAGTGAAAGCTAAGGCTTTTATGGCTTTATGAAAGAGAGGAATTTTCCCGATGAGTTTAAAAATTGCGCTCGCAGGTAACCCTAACTGCGGCAAAACCACATTGTTCAACGCTCTGACGGGCTCAAACCAGTTTGTCGGTAACTGGCCCGGCGTTACCGTTGAAAAGAAGGAGGGTAAGCTCAAAAAGAGCGACGGAGTAGTAATTACCGACTTACCCGGTATCTATTCGCTGTCACCCTACACACTTGAAGAAGTAGTTGCAAGAAACTATCTTATTGAGGAGCGTCCCGATGCTATACTCAATATCATTGACGGTACGAACCTTGAAAGAAACCTTTACCTTACAACACAGCTCACAGAGCTTGGCATTCCTGTTGTAATCGCCATCAATATGATGGATATAGTAAAGAAGAACGGCGACAAGATAAACATTGAGGAGCTTTCAAGGGAGCTTGGATGTAAAGTTGTCGAAATCTCGGCTCTTAAAGGTACGGGAATAAAGGAAGCCGCAGACGCTGCGGTTGAAGCGGCTAAGAACGGCAAGACAGTTCCTATGCACACATTCTCAGGTCCTGTTGAGCATACGATAGCTCACATAGAGGAAGCCGCAGTACACAATATGCCCGAAGAACAGCAGAGATGGTACGCTATAAAGCTGTTCGAGCGTGACGACAAGGTTATCGAAAAGCTGAATCTTGACAGCGCTGTAATGGCTCACATTGACGAGGATATAAAGAATGTCGAAAAAGAGCTTGACGATGACGCAGAAAGCATTATAACAAACGAAAGATACGTTTACATAGCTGAGATCATCAAGGGTTGTTACAAGAAGAAATCGGCAGGCAAGCTGACAACCTCGGATAAGATTGACAAGGTCGTTACAAACCGATTTGCCGCACTTCCGATATTTGCTGTAATAATGTTCCTCGTTTACTATATTTCAATGGTAACGGTAGGTACAGCCGCAACAGACTGGGCTAATGACGGACTGTTCGGTGACGGCTGGCATTTGTTCGGAATAGGCTCGGCAGATTACGAGGACGCATCGGGTGCTTACTCTGACGCTTTGGAGGCTGTTAACGGTTTCGTTACAATAGAGCCTGACAGTGAGGATTTTGAGCCGGGTACTGCTCTTGAAACACTCAAGTCATACAAGCCCGAAGGCGAGAATCCTTCAGTGCAGATAGATGTAGAGGACGAGGAAACACTTGAAGTAAGCCAGCTTACAGTTTACTACAAGGAGATCCCCGCAAACGCAGATGAAGACACGACACTCGGCATCACATATCTTGACGCTGTAAAGTACTTTGAAGAAGGCGGCGAAAGCGCATTTGAAGAACCCGATCCCGCAAGCTACGGCGTATGGGTACCCGGTATCCCCGTACTTATCGAGCAGGGTCTTGACGCTGTTAACTGCGTAGACTGGTTAAAGGGTCTTATCCTTGACGGTATTGTTGCCGGTGTAGGCGCTGTACTCGGCTTCGTTCCGCAGATGCTCGTACTGTTCATTCTGCTTGCTATTCTTGAGGCTTGCGGTTATATGGCTCGTATCGCATTCGTGCTTGACCGTATCTTCAGAAAGTTCGGTCTTTCCGGTAAATCATTCATACCGATACTTGTCGGCACAGGCTGCGGTATCCCCGGTATCATGGCATCAAGAACAATTGAAAACGAGCGTGACCGCCGTATGACGATCATGACAACAACATTTATCCCCTGCGGCGCTAAGCAGCCGTTCATAGCAATGATAGCAGGTGCTATCTTCGGCGGTTCTCCCTGGATCGCAACAGGCGCATACTTCTTAGGTATGGCGGCTATCATCGTTTCGGGTATCATTCTTAAGAAGACAAAGATGTTCGCAGGAGATCCCGCTCCGTTCGTAATGGAGCTTCCCGCATACCACATTCCTACAGTCGGAAACGTACTGCGTTCAATGTGGGAGCGTGGCTGGTCATTCATCAAGAAGGCAGGTACTATCATCCTCCTTTCAACTATCTTTGTTTGGTTCACATCATTCTTCGGCTGGGTAGACGGTGCATTCACAATGCTCGATGAATCACAGATGGATTGCAGTATCTTAGCTAATATCGGTAAGGCTATCTGCTGGATATTCGCACCTCTCGGCTGGGGCGACTGGCAGGCAACTGTTGCGGCTGTTACAGGTCTTGTTGCAAAGGAAAATATCGTTGCGACAATGGGTATCCTTTACGGAAGCGGCGACGCTACTGTATGGCAGACGCTTGCAAGCAGCTTCACAGCTGTAACGGGTATGTCGTTCCTCGTATTCAACCTTCTGTGCGCTCCTTGCTTCGCTGCTATGGGTGCTATCAAACGTGAAATGAACAATGCTAAGTGGTTCTGGTTTGCGATTGGTTATGAGTGTGGTTTCGCTTATGTAATCGCTCTTATGATAAACTACTTCGGTAAGCTGTTCACAGGCGCACTTGCAGGTGCAGGCGACATAATCGGTCTTATCGTTGCAGTTCTTATCCTTGCCGCTCTTATCTACCTTCTCGTTCGTCCTTACAAGGAAAGCAAGAAGCTCGGCGTTAAGGTCAAGGTTACAAAGTAAGGTCTTATTTCAGAAATAAAAAGGAGTGATCTTTATGGATCCTGTTATCGGTTCAATAATCGTAGCGGTAATTTTACTTGCGGTGATCATACTGATCATTCACAAGCTGGTAAGCGACAAGAAAAAGGGCAAGTTCTCGTGCGGCGGCTGCGTCGGATGCAGCGGTCACTGCGCCGAATGCCACGGCTGCGGTTCAGCCCCTCAGACGTCACCTAAGAAAAAGAAATAAATAGTTTTCCCCCGAAAGTCCGCTAAGCAGATTTTCGGGGGGATTTTTATCTGAAATTACAATTGCAGGGATTTGCTTTTGGAAAGCGTTCAAAGGCGGCACTTCAGAAAACATCGGTATGGACGCTTGATAGCGGTCGCACTGAAAATCGGCGACTGAAGCGCTTAGCTTTCCTATTTTGATGCTATGCCGAAAAAAGTGAGTTAAATAAAGCTGAAATCAGTCAACGCATCACACGCCCTCAAGATCCCATTCGGGAGTATACTCGAAGGTAGCACTTTCTTTATCCTGCGTGTAGCCGTCAAAGCCAAGCTGAGCGGCGTAATCGGTAACCGAGTTATATTCAAAAGTGGTAAGTCTTCTTGAAAGATTCTTTATTTCAAGGGCTTTTCCGCAAGGTGTGTACTGGCGCATAAGGCTTATCCTTATATCGCTTACAGGAACGGTGGCTTTAAGTATATCAAGCACCTTCATACTGTCGTGACGGCAACCAGGAAGTACGAGGTGGCGGACAAGAACGCCCTTTTTCATCATACCGTTTTCGTCAAACTGCACTTTTCCTGTCTGCCTGTACATTTCCGCAATCGCCTTTACCGCAACGGAAGGGTAGTCGGGTGCGGAGGAATATTCACGGGCAAGGTCGGGCGAAGCATACTTGAAATCGGGCAGGTAAATGTCAATCAGCCCGTCAAGCATTTTCAGCGTTTCTACCTTTTCGTATCCGCCGCAGTTATAAACTACCGGTATATGAAGCCGTGGCTTTATGCTTGTCAGCACTCCGGCTATAATATCGGTATAATGGGTAGGCGTTACAAGGTCGATATTATGCGCACCTTTTTCCTGAAGCTCGAGCATTATTTCACCGAGCCTTTCCGGTGTTATTTCCTTGCCGTAGCCGTCACGGCTTATGGGCATATTCTGGCAGAATATACATTTCAGCGAACAGCCAGAAAAGAATATCGTTCCTGCGCCCCTGCCGTCCGTTCCGGAAATGCATGGCTCTTCGCCGAAGTGGAGTGACGCTTTGGCTGTTTTAAGTCCTTTTACGGAGCAGGCGCCTGTTGTTTTACTGCGGTCTATACGGCAGTTGCGTGGGCAAAGTGTACATAGTGGCATATTATTCTCCTTTAAAAAACCGCTCCTGTTACGGAGCGGTCAGGTCTGTAGAAAAAGTCTTATATTTGAAGTACTTCTGTTATATCATTCAGCTCTGAATATGATAACAGGCTACCGATAGTTCTTTTTGTCGGACAGCACTTCTCGGGTTCGCTATTCAAATCAATACACTTGTCAATATTAACGAGGGAAAGAACCAAAGAGACTAGGTGCAAGTCTGAGCCTCGCTTACGCAAGGCTCGTGC
>OHBU01000527.1_pt1 | contig 13952 bp, 10 predicted proteins | sample 1577421 | NCBI WGS metagenome assembly OHBU01 (sample SAMEA3879550, study PRJEB24766) | human gut metagenome | biome: human-associated habitat; feature: feces | place: USA | collected 1985/1987 | reverse complement strand
CAACGGTCATGTCGCCGTCCTTGACGAACTCCTGATCGACCAGGCAGTTCTCCTTGAAGTACTTCTTGATCTTGCCCTCGATCATCTTCTGCTTGACAGCGTCGGGCTTGTTGGCGTTCTTCGGGTCGTTAGCCATCTGAGCGAGGAGGATCTCCTTCTCCTTGGCGACGACCTCAGCGGGGACAGCAGCCTCATCGACGTAGCTGGGGTTGGCAGCTGCGACCTGCATGGCAACATCCTTGCCGTATGCAGCGAACTCGTCCTTAGCCTCGATGCCGTTGGTGGTCTCGAAGTTGACCAGGATGCCGTGGGTGCCGCCGCCGTGGACGTATGCAGAGCAGACGCCCTCGTAACGGACGAAACGGCGGACCTTGATGTTCTCCTTGATGACCAGGATGAGGTTCTTCAGAGCCTCATCGACGGTCTCGCCGCTCTCGGTCTTGCATGCCATCAGAGCCTCGACATCAGCGGGGTTCTGCTTCATGATGACCTTGGTGGCCTCCTTGACGAAGGCGACGAACTTGTCGTTCTTGGCGACGAAGTCGGTCTCGGCGTTGACCTCGATGACGACGCCCACCTTGCACTCGGGGCAGTAATCAGCGTAGACCATGCCCTCGGCAGCCACGCGGCTTGCCTTCTTGGCGGCGGTAGCCAGACCACGCTCACGCAGGATCTCGATTGCCTTCTCGAAGTTGCCGTCAGCCTCGGTCAGAGCCTTCTTGCACTCCATCATGCCGCAGTCGGTCTGCTTGCGCAGTTCCATAACGTCCTTTGCAGAAATAGCCATTTTGGTATTCTCCCTTACACAGTATTTGTTGGTTTGTGAGAATTTCGGGAAATCAGGCGTTTGCTGCGTCCTCAGCGGGAGCGGCCTCCTGGTTGCCCTGCTTGCCTTCCAGCACAGCGTCAGCCATAGCGCCAGCGATCAGCTTGACAGCGCGGATAGCGTCGTCGTTGCCGGGGATGACGTAGTCGATCTCGTCGGGGTTGCAGTTGGTATCAACGATAGCAACGATGGGGATGTTCAGCTTGCGGGCCTCAGCAACAGCGATGCGCTCCTTGTGGGGGTCAACGATGAACATGGCCTTGGGCAGGGTCTTCATGTTCTTGACGCCGCCGAGGTACTTGTCCAGCTTCTCCATCTCCAGCTCGAGCTTGGCGACTTCCTTCTTGGGCAGCAGCTCGAAGGTGCCGTTGTCCTTCATGTTCTGCAGCTGAGCCATACGGTCGATGCGCTTGCGGATGGTGCGGAAGTTGGTCAGCATACCGCCCAGCCAGCGAGCGTTGACGTAGTGCATGCCGCAGCGCAGAGCCTCGTCACGGATGGACTCCTGAGCCTGCTTCTTGGTGCCGACGAACAGGATGTCGCCGCCCTCAGCTGCAACTTCCTTCACGTAGTTGTAAGCCTCGTCCAGCTTCTTGACGGTCTTCTGCAGGTCGATGATATAGATGCCGTTGCGCTCGGTGAAGATATACTTCGCCATCTTGGGGTTCCAGCGGCGGGTCTGGTGACCGAAGTGCACACCTGCCTCGAGAAGCTGCTTCATAGAAACGACTGCCATAGTAAAATTACCTCCAAAATTTGTTTTGCCTCCGCACACCGTGATCCACTGACATATCGGATGCCTGCGGACTGCCCTCCACCCTCTCGGGCACAAAAGGGCATAGTGATGCGTGTGTAATGCTAAGTAATAATAGCACAAACCTCTGGCCGTTGCAAGGGGTTTTCGTGCTTTTTTCTAAAAAGAATCGTAGTTTTTCGTCAATCTGCGCCCTCGGCGATGCTCTCGAGGCCCATCCGGCTCAGGGCATAGCCTTTGCCGAACATGAGGTCGTACTGGAGCAGCCAGTGCTCGTTGCTCCACTTCTGCTGCAGGGGGGTCAGCTCGTTCGAGGCGGTGCCGTCCTTTTCCAGAATGGTGCCGCGGGTGTTGGCCCGGTAGGCGGCCCGGAGCTGACGGCCAAGGAACTGGAAGTAGGCGGGCTGACGCAGGCCGAACAGCTCCATCATCACCGGCGAGATGTCGTAGGCGGCGATGGTGCCGAGGTCGACCGCGCGGTCGGAGTAGTTCGACCACATCAGCAGGGTGGTCTGATGGAGGCGGGGGTCGGCGCTGGAACCGCTGGCATAGCCGCTGCGGGTGTAGATGTCGTAGTTCGAGTCGATGGGGTTGTAGTGGTCGCCCCAGAACACGAGGATGACCGGCTCGTCCACCTGCGAGAAGTAGTCCGTCAGCCTGCCCAGCATGGCGTCGGCGTCCCGGATGCCGGTGGCAAAGTCTTCCAGCGCACCCACGGTGCTGGCCTTGAGGCCCGCCGGGGCTTCGGTGACTTTCACCCGCTGGTCGTCGGGGTAGTTATCCTTATTATAATTGGTATGGTTCTGCATGGTGACGGCGTGGAGGAAGACGGGGGCGTCGGACTGGGCCTTCATGGTCTCGTACTGGCCGATGATCTGGTCTGCCATGGAGTCGTCGGTGACGAGGCCGGTGGTCCAGTAGTGGCGGCGCACCTTCTGGACGCCGTGCATCTTCTCGAGGCTGATGAAGTCGTCGAGGCCGAGGTTGGGGTAGGCCGTGTCGCGGCTCCAGTATCTGGCCCAGAAGCAGTGGACCGCCGCCGTTTGATAGCCCTGGGTCTTGAGGTAGCTGGGCAGGGCGAACATGGGCTTGGTCACGTGCTGCTGGTAGGGTTTGCTGCCGTTTGGCAGATAGGAGACGGAGTAGCCCGTCAGAGCCTCGAACTCCACGTCACAGGTGCCGCCGCCGAAGCTGGGGCTGTAGACCCGGCCAGAGGCGCTGGTCTGCTGCAGCGCGTGGAGGTTGGCGGAGACGTCGGTGTCGAACTGGAAGCCGTACTGTTCCAGCTCCGAGACGTCCCAGTAGGACTCGTCCATCACGTAGAGGATGGTGGGCTGCTTCACCCGCTCGTCTGCCGGGGTCTGGGCGGCGTAGGAGCCGGGGTAGGCCGGGCTGGTGGTGTACTTCTCCCCTGCCTCCACGTCGTCGAGGATGGCGTTGATGGCCTCCTCCGAGTAATCCTCGGGCTTGTCGATCTCCAGATTCGTCAGGTTGGTGAGGAAGCTGGTGATGACGCCGTAGTAGCGATAGTAGCGGTCCTGCATCCATGCATCGGGCAGGATGCCCAGCGACTGGGTGACGGCGGGCTGCAAAAACACCCCGAAGATGAGGGCGCAGGTGGCCGCTGTGCTGGCCGCGAAGCCCGCCAGACGCTGCACCCACGGCAGCTTCTGACGCCCCCGGTAGAGGAAGAAGGAGCCGACGGTCAGAGCCAGCACCACGATGCCGGAGGCGACCATGCTCTTCTGGACGTGGATGCCCGCCGCGGAGGCCACGCCGGCCGCCTCGGACACCTGCATCAAGTCCCACGGGAGGAAGGGCTCGCCCCGGAGCTGCAGGATGTAAAAGTCCACCGTGGCGGGCAGACAGCCCAGCAGGGCCGACAGGAGGGTGGCCAGCGGGGCGAAGCGGGTGAGCCAGTCCACCGCCATCCAGACGAGGAAGAGCAGCCCCCACGCCAGCAGGTAGGCTTCTGCGTGGGGAAAGATGTACTGCACAAAGGTATCTCCGCTCAGGGCGCCGCGGGCGATGTACTCGGTGAGCACCAGAAACAGAAGGGTGGCCACAGGCGGAAACAGCAGCCGCGCCCCGTGCAGCCGGAGGGACGCAGCACTCGGATGGTGTGTCATAAAGAAGTTCCTTTCACTTCTGCGTTTTTCTTATTATTTGAAGCTTATTTGAGGCGGCAGACTCCGCCCCAGTCCTCTATTATAATCATCCCGCCTCCAAAATCCAGTCTTGACGGACAAAAAACGGGTGAAAATCTTTCATCCGTTCAGCCACTGATGCAATTTATCCAGCAGTCCCCCGTGGGAGGGCGGCGGGGCGGGGATGTCCGTCCGCACGAGGATGGCGTCCAGACCGATGCGCTCGATGTCGGCCCACGGGATGGTCAGGGTCTCGTCCCGGCCCAGCAGCCCGAAGAGCCGGGGCCGCCCCAGCAGAAGCAAACTCCCGATGCGGGCCGTGTCGGCGTCCAGCTCCACATCGTCCACCCGGCCAAGGCAGGCCCCGTCCTTCAGCTGGACGACTTCCTTGCTGCACAGCTCCCGAAAGGTCATCTCCCCCGCCCCCTTACAGTCCCATCCTATGCCGGTGCGGGCCGGACGATGCAAAAGGGCTGGAAAATACTGCCCCGGATGTGCTATACTGGGCGCAGTGCGATCCCAACTTTTTTTAAAGAGGTATCATCGATGTATAAAAATATCGTGTTCGACTTCGGCGGCGTCATGGTGGATTTCGACCCCCACAAGTACCTCATCGACCTGTTCGGGAACCGGGGGCTGGAAGAGGAGGTCTACGACCTGACCTTCGGCAGCAGAGAATGGCGGCTGCTGGACGCGGGCCGCATCACCCGCCGGGAGGCCAACGAGCGGATGCTCGAGCGGGCCAAGGCCGTGGGCCGGGGCTTCGAGGTGGAGGGCGTGCTGGACGACTGGATGAGTATGCTCCGCCCCCGCCGCCGGATGCAGACGCTGGTGGCGCAGCTCAAGCAGCGCGGCTACTGCGTCTACTACCTGAGCAACATCCCCGAGGACGTGCTGGACCTGCTGATGCACCGGGACTTCGAGGGCCTCTTCGACGGCGGCGTGGCCTCCTGCGAAGTGAAGATCAACAAGCCCGACCCCCGCATCTATCAGGCCCTGCTGGACAAGTACCATCTCCGGGCCGATGAGTGCATCTTCATCGACGACCGGGCCGACAACCTCGTAGCCGCCAGCGCTCTGGGCTTCGGCATCTACGAGATGCACAACGTCGGCACCCTGCTGCGCAGCCTGCCCACCTTCGGCGTCAGCCTCCACTGAAGCACAAATGATAAAAGACCCCTGCCCGGCAAGGCTGTCGGGCAGAGGTCTTTTTTGCTGTGCAGAACTTACTTCTTCTCGTAGCTCTGGCAGTAGTGCGGGATGTCCACCTGCTGAGAAGAGCAGGTGCAGCGCTCCGTCACCGTGATCTCGGGCAAGTCACACTTGCAGCTCCCCACGTTGTGGCGGCACTCGCAGACATCACAGCGGACACCTGTGTTTTCCATTCATTCATCACCTCTTTGTCCCTAGGTTGCCCCAAAGACGCGGGATGATGCAGGATGGGCCGGTGTTATTTTTTACCAGTTGGCCAGATCAGCGCCCAGCTTGCGGCAGGCAGCCTGAACGTCGTCGTCGGGCGTCTCGTTGCAGATGAGGCCCTCGTCGCTGAACAGCTGTGCGCCGTCCTCTTTGGCGCGCTCGCACCAGTCGCGCATCCACTGGCCGTCGCCCCAGCCGTAGGAGCCGAACAGAGCCACCTTCTTGCCGTTCAGAGAGCCTTCGAGGCCCGCGAACATCGGCTCGAACTCGCTCTCCTCCAGCTGCTCAGCGCCCATGGCCGGGCAGCCGAAGGCCACCACGTCATACTCGCCCAGCTTTGCTGCGTCCATCTCGGCGCAGGGGACGATGGCGGCGGCAGCGCCTGCACCCTCCGCGATGCAGTTTGCCATGGTCTCGGTGTTGCCGGTCGCGCTCCAGAATACGATTGCTACTTTGCTCATAATGTTCAGCCTCACTTTTGATTTATTGGGTTAGCTGCTTCTAACTTTTTGTTCCATAAAAATGCGTCGGAAGCAGGCTCAGACGCATCTCTTTGGTTAGGTTTCTCTAACCATCCATAGGATACCACAGCGCCGCTGCTTTGTCAAGCGGTCGCAGAGGCTAACTTTTCCAGAAGTTTTACCCCGCTCTCACCAGCCGGAACGCCACCGTCAGCACCCCCAGAATGATCGGCTGATGGAGCAGATAGAGCACCAGCGAGTGACGGCCCATCCAGCCCAGCGGCGGGCAGACCGACCGGCGCAGCGGCGCGAGGCGTCCGCGGCCCACGAGGTGGTGGAGGAAGTACCCCGCCCAGAACAGAAACAGCCAGGGCAGCAGCGGGAAATAGTCGGTGGAGAAAAAGCTCTTGGGCATGAAGCCCAGATAGGCCGTGGTGTAGCTGGCGTAGAGGGCCTGCGGCAGGGCCAGACGCCCGCCCGGCAGGTTCCAGAAGCCGTTCATCGTGGGGTAGGTCACCCAGAACAGCAGGGCGCTGACAGCCACGCCCACGGCGGGCGGGACGCGGCGCAGCAGCGGGTCCAGCGCGGCGGTGAGGAGCATGGACGAGCCCAGCAGAGTCAGCACCCCGAACCACACCACGTCCTCGGGCAGGAAGAGCAGGGTGACGGCTGTGACCAGCGCCCCTGCCCCGAAGACGACGGCTCCCCGCCGGAACGGATGATGCCCCAGCGGCAGGCAGAAGCCCGAAAGCAGGATAAAGACCCAGCAGATGCTCTGCTGCCACACAAAGCCCGGGCGTCCGGTGTACCACTTCTGGGCCACGCCGAAGAGGAACACCACGTCCCACATCCCGTGGTAGAGCATCATGCTGATGAGGTCAAGTCCCCGCAGCTCGTCCAGAAGACGATAGCGGGCGGCAGTTTGCAGTTCCATAGAGTCCTCCTTCCCTCTCATAAGACCGGGAATATCATAGCACAAAAAGACCTCCCTGCAAAGACAGGGAGGCCGCAGTGGTTCAACGCTTACTTCTCATCGCGGGGCAGCAGGCAGTTGAGCAGGATGGCCACGAAGGCAGCAGGCACGATGCCGCTCTCACCGCAGATGAGCTGGACGAACTGGGGGGTGTTGGCAAGGATCTTGGCGTTTGCACCCATGCCATAGCCCACGCCCAGCGCCACAGAGACGATGGTCAGGGTGCGGGGAGTCATCTTCTCCTTGGTGATGAGCTGGATGCCCGACACCACGATGGAGGAGAACATCATGACGGCAGCGCCGCCCAGAACGGCCTGCGGCATGATGGAGATGAGTGCGCCCAGCTTGGGGATGAGGCCGCAGAGCATCAGGAAGATGGCGCCGGTGGCCAGTGCGCCCCGGTTGACCACCTTGGTCATGGCCACGAGGCCCACGTTCTGGCTGAAGGAGGTGTTGGGCAGGACGCCGAAGCAGGCGGCGACGGTAGAGCCGAGGCCGTCGCAGATGATGCCGCCGCTCAGCTCCTTATCGGTGGCCTCGCGGCTCATGCCGCCCTCCATGACGCCGGAGATGTCGCCCACCGTCTCCACGGCGGTGACGATGAACATGATCATGACGGGCAGGATGGCGCGGAGGTCGAAGACGATTTTGACCGGCACCAGCTTCGGGATGGCAAACCAGCTGGCCTCAGCGACCTTGTTCCAGTTCAGCACCCATGCTTTGGTGAACTCCACGCCGTCAGCAGTGACGCCGGTGGTGGGCAGGACGAAGCCCATGACGATGGCTGCCAGATAGCCCGCGATGATGCCCACGAGGATGGAGGAAGAGCTGAGGAAGCCCTTGGTCCAGTGCTTGAAGAGGAGGATGACCACCAGCACAAAGACGGCCAGCAGCAGGTTCTCCACCGAGCCGAAGTCCTTGGCTGCGTTGCCGCCGCCGAAGGAGTTGACGCCCACGGAGATGAGGGACAGACCGATGGACAGCACGACCGTGCCGGTGACCACCGGCGGGAACAGCTTGCGCAGGGGCTTCAGAAAGACGCCCAGCACGCTCTCGAACAGACCGCCCAGAATGGATGCGCCCATCATGGCGCCGTAGGCCGTGACGTCGCCGCCCATGGTGGCAGCCACGCTGTTGAACACGCCCAGGAAGCCCGAGCTGGTACCCATGATGATCGGCACTTTGCCGCCCACAGGGCCGAGGCCGTACAGCTGCACCAGCGTGACGATGCCCGCCACGAACATGGCGTTCTGCAGCAGGCTCACCTGCAGGTCTGCGAACTCACCGCCCGCGAGGCCGCAGGCGCTGGTGATGATGAGCAGCGGGGTGAGGTTGCCCACGAACATGGCGAACACGTGCTGCAATCCCAGCGGGACAGCGTGGCGCAGCGGCATTTTCGCCTCAAACTCATATGCCGAATTTTCCAGTTCAGCGCTTTTTATCATATCCTGGCTCCTTTACTTCACTTCAGGTTTTTGTAACAAGCATAGAAAATTATAGCAGACCGGAACCGGGAACGGTAGGGCTTTTTCGAGTTTTTATTCATATTTTCGTAATAAGTCGTACTTATGGAGCTGCCCTCTCAGTCACCTTCGGTGACAGCTCCCCCAAAGGGGGAGCCTCTGGCGTGTCGGGCCACTTTCTACTGGACGCTGAAAGCCCGATATGGCGTAAAAGGGCGGGCCTTGCTACAGAGGGCAGCCTTTTCTCTGTAGGAAAGTCCGGCTCGTGGCATCGCTTCCTGTATCTTTTTGTCGAAGTTTATGGTATACTTATTTTGCACCCGGTGCCCGCGCATTGACACCTTTGTTGTATCTATAATTTTGTGTTACAACAGCTATAAGCTGAAATCCAGAGGAAAGAGGAACATCGAATGAAAATTACAGAAAAATGCAAAGTTATTGTGGCAGGCAGCCTTGTGGCCGCTCTGATGACAGGTACTGCATTGCCCGCGCTGGCCGCCAGCCCCGCCGGGGACGTTCCCTTTGCGGTGCTCGCGCAGCAGAATAGTGCTGTGACCCCGGAGCAGGTAGAAGCGCTGATCAGCCAGATCGGTACTGTCACGCGCAGCAGACGCGCGGCAATCGTGGCCGCTTTGGATGCCTATAACCAGTTGGATGATGCAGGAAAAGCTGCTGTCACCAATTTTGGTGTGCTGGCAGAAGCACAGCAGATTCTTGGTATTCAGGATGCACTTGCAAAGTGCAATGTCAACTACGATGCAGTAGAAGACTGCTGGGCGATTACAACCCCGCATGATGACAGCATCGATAAGCGCAAGACGTGTGGCATTGGCCCCAACCTTTATATCTGGGACAAGGGGAACACTATTGTTTTCTGGGAAGATTTTACTTACATGGGCTCTTCCGAGCTGGATATCGATGACATCATTCTGCGCGGTGGAGATTATAAGTACACTTACATTTGCGATTATGATAACTCCGGTTATGGATACGACAAAGAGCTTGGTAAATGGTTTGCATGGGCCACCTTTGAAATGGAAGACAGTGAAGTCGAATGGTTGCGAAACCTTTTGAGTGCCGATACCGTTATCATGCGTTTCGAGGGAACGGATTATAGCAAGTTTGATTACACATGGACGGTGCAGGACCGGCAGGCAATCACCGATATTATTGACCTCTATAATCTTCTGAAAGCAGCTACACCGGAAGTGCGTGAAAAAGCACTGCGTAACTAAAAGGAGCCCGGGTTGCGGCTCCCAGCGTCTGCTTCGCTGCCGCTCGCATCCTGCTGGCCGCGGCCCCAACAGCTCCTCCCTGTTTCCGCCACTGGCGGCGGTCGTCGCCGTTGCAAGTGGCTTGACCGGTACGACGATGACCGTAAGCTCAACTAAATGAAAAGCCCCCTTGGAGGTAGCGACTCCGAGGGGGTTTTTCCTTTTTGGGGTGACAATCTTGACCCTTGATATTCCTGACTTTAGGATACCCGATCCCCCGCAAAAGTCAAGCGCTGTGCAGAAAGTTTACAACTTCGCTCACACCCCCGGCACAAGCAGTCTCCGCGCCTCGTCGAGGCGGGCGGTGCCGTCGGGGAGGTCGTTGGCGGCCAGCATCTGGCCGGGCGAGACGTGGTAGCGCCGGGCGATGGCAAACAGCTCCTCCCCCGGCTGGGCGTAGCAGATGCGGAGCGACACCTCCGGGTCGGCGGGGGCGAGGGGGTCGCCCAGCTCCACCGCCCCCACGAGAGAGGCCGTCTGCCGCGCCAGCACCGCGCCCTCGGTCCGGACGGTGAGGGACACATCCAGCGCGCCGCCTGCGCTGGCGCATTGCAGGTCCTGAACGCTCAGCCAGCACTCGGGGTAGGCGTCGGCATCCTCGGGCAGGTCGGCGGGGAGAGGCAGGGCGTAGTCCAGCGCCTTTTCGTAGCACTCCATCTCCCCGAGGGTGTTTTCCGCAAAAGCCGACACCAAGGCCCGGGCCGTCAGGACGGCTCTCCCCTCCTGCCGCGTCAGGCTCACCGGCCCGAAGGACGCGAAGCAGGCTAAAATATGCGCTCCTGCGTCGGGCAGAGGGCCGGAGCCCCGCAGCACCGTCGTCTCGTCCAGCGCGCAGTGCAGCGACTCGGTGGCGAGAGTCTGGGGCGTGAGGGTCGTCTCGAAGCGGGTGGAGAAGGCATCAGCCACGCATTGGAGCTGGTAGGGACGCCAGCCGCTCAGCCGCAGCATCGCCGTGGCCGTGAGGGTGGTGGAGGCCGCGCCGTCCTCGGTGGTCTCCCCTTCCGCCGCCGCAAAGCCCACCGGCTCCAGCACGCAGAGGCAGCGGCAGTCCTCGCTGAGGCCGTCTGCATCCAGTATCTGGTTGAAGGGCAGGTCGGCGGTCTGGCTGCGGAGGGCGGCGTCCCCTTCGGCCCGCCATCCGCAGAGGACGTGCAAGACCCCCTTCGCCACGGCCTTGCCCTGCATCCGCTTCAGCTCCCGCACCTCGGCGGTGCCGGTGATGTCGAGGATGGCGGCGGGGGGCTTCGGGAAGGTCAGCGCCCCCTCGATGGTCACGAGCTTTTCGAGGGTGGCGGCCCGCCGCACCCCTGCCAGCGTGACCGGCTTCTGCTCGATGCCGCCCTCGCTGAGGGCCGTGATGACCTCGGTGGACAGCTGGGCGTGGACGCTCACCACCAGCCCGTAGGCCCCCCGCACCTCGATGCGGCGGGGGTTGACGGCCCGGCAGTTGAGGTATTCGGTCTGGCCCTCGACGCAGGCTGTCCACGCCGTGGCCGCGAAAGAGGGCAGCTCGAGGGCCTTGGTGAAGGGCAGCTTCTGCTCGGTCTGGCACAGCCCCGCCCCCTCTTCGCCCTGATAATACACGGTACAGCGCAAATATCCTTCCAGCGTCAGCCGCCCGGGGGCCAGCTGCTTTTGCAGCACCACCGGCTTTGCGAAGCACTTGACGATGCGCTGCACCGGCGGCAGATAGTCCGAGATCAGTAGTTCGGTCTCGAGGGGCAGCTCCGCCTTGGCGGTGCAGTCCGCACCCGCCGCAGGCAGAACGTCCCGGAACACTTTCAGCTCCATGGTGATGCTCCTTTCCTGTCCTTGCTCTGATGAGAGTGTATGCGGGGTGGGAAGGAGGTATGCAATGGACAAAAACCTCTCCGTCACGCCTGCGGCGTGCCACCTCCCCTAGCGAGGGGAGGCTTTGGCATTCCATAAAGCTTCGCCTCTTCGCCAGAGGCTCCCCTACTAGGGGAGCTGTCGAACGAAGTGAGACTGAGAGGTTGTACTAAGACAGAGCCTTTCCTCTGTAGGGAAGTCCGGCTCGTGGCATCGATTCCTGTATCTTTTTGGCGAATTATATGTTATAATTGGTTTGCGGCCTTGCCCGCCCATTTATTCGGGAGGGGAGGTGAGAAAAATGGAAAGTATTCTTTCTTTCGTACTGTCTGTCGGAGCAAATGTAGCAGCTTACTATATTTGCAAGTGGCTTGATGGATGGTTCACTGGCCGTAAGCACTAAATAAAGAAGACCCCCTTTCGGAGCGGCAACTCCGTGAGGGGGTTTTCTTTTGCTTTGGTGAGAACAATGGAAACCATCATTCTTTCTTTCGTACTTTCATTATATGCCATTCTCCGCAAAAGTCAAGCGTTGCACAGAAAGTTTACAAGCGCATCATCGGGCCCGGACAACGACCACCAAGCAGTATTCCCGGCCATCGACGGTCTTATGGCAGACGCCGACACGCAGCTTGGTGTTAGCCCCGGGCGACACACCTTTATCGTAGACCCCGACCGACGGCACACCGCTGGAGAACTTCTCTGCCTGCTCACGGGCGCTCATCCCGGTGGAGTCGAAGGCAATAAAGCTCACGTAATTGCTCTGCTCGTAGGCTTTCAGGCTGCCTCTCAGGAAGCCTTTCAGCGTCTGACCGGCGTCTATGGGGAAGTTCCCGTCCAGCCAGATGATTCCCTCTGGGGTCTTCAGGAACCAGTCCGGGGTGAACGCGGGCCGGATGGTGCTGGTCAGTTCGGGGACGCTGTAAGAGACTTCGACGTTTTGGGAGTTTCCCTTGAAGATGTCGGCGACGGCCTCCGCGGTGAGTCTGTCCTCTCCTGTCGCGCCGCCGGAACAGCCGGTGAGCAGGGCCAGCATCAGCACCCCCGCAAGGGCGAGGGCAAGGAGCTTTTTCAGTTTCATGGTCGTATCCTCCGTTCACTGTGGTGTTTTTGATACGTCCATTATAACCCGTCTCCCGCCGCAGCTGCAACGGCCATTCGCGCAGGTTTTGGGGCGATTCGCGCAGGTTTCGGGAAATACGGCTGCTCTGAGAGGGGCGGAGTATCTGGCAAAGTGGGAAAATAGTGACATGTCATCGTGCAAAAACGCACTTTGCCAAGGTGGCAATCTGCCAATCAACTGGCACTCTGACCCCACTTTGCCAAAAGGGGCAGAATGCCAAGTTGGCAAACTGGCAAAATATAACGTAGATATATTATTAAATAGCCACTTTGCCATCTAATCCACCACAGTGTGGAAGATAGCTGAACCAACTATGTCCGCCATCTTTTTGAATTATCTGTCGTTTCACTACCTCACCCGATTTCACAAGCTCACCGTATGCTCGAGTATATGTCCTATCGCTGCACCCCATCTCCTTCATCACCTCCGCCCGGAGCTGGGTGCTGGGCATACTCCCCAGCTTGCTCTCGGCCAGCACGTTGAGGATGGCCTGCGCGGTATCCTCTTTGGTCTGGGCGGTGCGGACGCGGCGCTCCTCCACGAAGTCGGCGTCCTTCTTGTCGGTGCGACTGTCAAAGACGGCCACGGCTGTCGTGACACCCTCCACCTGCGCCTGCTCGATGTGGAGCAGGGCCGTCCGGGCCGGGGCAGAGTAGCTGCTCTTCTCGTGGCTGAGGTAGAGCTTTTCGCTGTTCTTGTCGCGGCCCATCATGAGGACGCTGCGGGCGATGTCCCAGATGTCGGAGCTGTCGGCCAGACGGGCGCGGCCCGAGACGTTGGCGCGCTTGTTGGTGTGCATCGAGATGAGGGCCGCGCAGCCGTGCCTGGCGCAGAGGGCTTTGAGGGGCAGCAGGGCGCTGCGCATCTGGTTGCGGCTGGCCATCTCCACCCCCGCAGGCAGAAAGCTCTGCAGCGGGTCGATGATGACGAGGGCGGGCGCGGCCTTCCCCACGTACTTTGCAAAGCTCGTGTCCGGGATGCAGAGCGGGCTGCCGGTGCGGGCAAAGTAGGCGTCGCTGGTGACCACCATCACCCGGCTCATATCAGCCCCTGCCGCCGTCAGGCGGGCTTTGAGCACCTTGCCGGGGTCGTCCTCGCCGGAAAAAAGGAGGACGCTGCCGGTCTTCTCCGGCGGCTGGGGGAAGAAGCCGGAGGTCCGGCCCGCCGTGACATACGCAATGAGCTGGGCCTGCCAGATGCCCTTGCCGGTGCCGCCGTCGGCACCCAGAAGCGACACCTCTCCCATGGGCAGCAGCCCATCCACCAGCCAGCTCACGTTCTGGATGGGGACATTCTCGAGGCAGTCGGGGGTGAAGTTGAAGGGCGCGGCGCGGCGGCGGTCCCGGAAGCGCGCCCGGGCCGCGTCGGCCTTTTCCCGGTAGGCGGCGTAGTCCTCGGCGATGCGGCTCTGGAACTCCTCCCGGCCCACCGCTTCCAGCTCGCTCTTGCCGTCGGCCAGCCAGCGCTCCATCCGGAAGGTCAGGCCCTGCCAGAAGCCCAGCTCCTTCGCCCTCGCCTCCACCAGCTCGGAGCGGCTGAGGACGTCCTCGGGGCGGTCCTGCCCGGCGAACCAGTAGGTCAGCCGGGAGAACAGCTCCTCTTCGGTGCGCACCGTGCCGAGGTAGGCCACGAAGTCGTCGTAGCTGCCCGGGGTGCGGTCGGTCATGTTTTTCTGCATAAAA
>OHBU01000523.1_pt1 | contig 14039 bp, 7 predicted proteins | sample 1577421 | NCBI WGS metagenome assembly OHBU01 (sample SAMEA3879550, study PRJEB24766) | human gut metagenome | biome: human-associated habitat; feature: feces | place: USA | collected 1985/1987 | reverse complement strand
TGTCTGAAATAAGAGGAGGAATCGGTGTTGAAACCGAACATATATTCCCCGTAATAAAGAAATGGCTGTATTCCGATCACGATATTTTCGCACGTGAGTTGGTTTCCAATGGATGTGATGCGATCACAAAACTGAAGAAGCTGGATATGATGGGTGAATATACGTTACCCGAAGATTACAAGGGTAAGATTGAGGTTATTGTCAATCCGGAAGAGAAGACCCTGAAGTTTATCGATAATGGTATTGGTATGACCGCGGATGAAGTGGAAGAATACATCAACCAGATTGCATTCTCCGGTGCAGCGGATTTCATTGAAAAATACAAGGACAAGAGCAACGCAGACCAGATTATCGGACACTTCGGTCTGGGCTTCTACTCCGCATTCATGGTTGCGGACGAAGTGCACATTGATACCTTATCCTACAAGGAAGGCGCAAAGCCCGTACACTGGGAATGTGACGGCGGTACGGAATTTTCCATGGAGGACGGTGATAAGGCAGAAGTCGGAACCACCATTACTTTGTTCTTAATGGAAGATTGTCTGGAATTCTGTAACGAATACAAGGCAAGAGAGGTTATCAAGAAGTACTGCTCCTTCATGCCGACCGAAATTTATTTAAGCAAGGAAGATACCAAGGAAACCCAGATTATCAAGACAGAGGAAAAATTAGAGTCCGATGAGGTTATCGAAACCATCCAGCCCGAAAAAGAAGGCGACGAAGAAAAGCTGAAAATCAAAAAACGTCCCGAGCTCTTAAACGACACCAATCCGCTGTGGATGAAGAGCCCGAACGAATGTACCAAGGACGATTATGTTGCCTTTTACAGAAAGGTATTCCAGGACTACAAGGAGCCTCTGTTCTGGATTCATCTGAATATGGACTATCCGTTCAATCTGAAAGGTATTTTATACTTCCCGAAGATTAACATGGAATATGAGTCCATCGAAGGAACCATTAAGCTTTACAACAACCAGGTATTTATTGCCGACAATATCAAAGAGGTTATTCCGGAATTTTTGATGCTCTTAAAGGGTGTTATCGACTGCCCGGATTTACCGCTTAACGTTTCACGAAGCGCTCTGCAGAACGACGGCTTTGTCAAGAAGATTTCCGACTATATCAGCAAGAAAGTGGCTGACAAGCTGGCAGGCATGTGCAGGACCGAAAAAGAAGAATATGAGAAATACTGGGACGACATCAGCCCGTTTATCAAGTTCGGCTGCTTAAAGGACGACAAGTTCTGTGAGAAGATGACGGACTATATTCTCTTTAAGAACTTAGACGGCAAATATATGACGCTGCCGGAGTGCCTGGAAGTCAATAAGATTGACCCGGATGAAGCAGAAAATGCAACCGATGAAAACGGCAACAAGGTAGAAGCAGAAGTTGTTTCCGACGGTGATGCAGCCGGGGACGGCGCAAACGACGGCAATGCGGACGATGCTGCCGAGGGTGAAGAAAAGAAGGAAAAGGTTATCTATTATGTTACCGATGAGGTACAGCAGAGCCAGTACATCAATATGTTCAAGGCTGCCAAGATGGATGCCGTTATCCTGACCCACAATATTGACCAGCCGTTTATTTCCCAGTTAGAGTCCAAGAACGAGGGCATTAAATTCCAGAGAATCGATGCCGATCTGACAGATACCTTCAAGTCCAAGACTTCCAAGAAAGCGGAAGAGGAAATGAAGGGCCAGGCAGAGGCCATTGCCAAGATTATGAAGAAAGCTCTGAAGAAGGATAAGCTGGAAGTTAAGGTAGAAAAGCTGAAAAACAAGAAGATTTCTTCCATGATTACCCTTTCCGAAGAAAGCCGCCGTATGCAGGACATGATGAAGATGTACGCCATGAACGGCATGGGTATGGGCGATATGGCGGAAGAAGGCGAGACCTTGATCTTAAATGCCAACCATCCGCTGGTACAGTATGTAATCGGCCATGAAGAGGATGAGCATGTGGGTATGATCTGCGAACAGCTTTACGACCTTGCAAAGCTGCAGCATGCACCCTTAAAGCCGGAAGATATGACCAAGTTTGTAAACAGAAGCAACGAAATCATGATGCTGCTTGCCAAATAAACCCTCACGGAAAGGATGCGGACAGGCTATGAACGACAAGCTGACGAAAAACGATATCCGTCGTATGGAAGAGGAAATTGAATACCGGAAGCTGACATTGCGTCCGAAGCTTTTGGAGGATGTGAAGGAGGCCAGGGCACATGGGGATTTAAGTGAAAACTTTGAATACCATGCAGCCAAGAAGGAAAAGAACAAAAACGAAAGCCGTATCCGTTTCTTAGACCGTATGATAAGGACGGCGGAGGTCATATCCGATGAGTCCGCCGAGGACGAAGTGGGTATCGACAACACGGTTACCATAGAGTTTGCGGATGACGGCAGCACGGAGGTTTACAAGATTGTAACGACCATGCGGGGCGACTCCCTGCATGGCCTCATTTCCAACGAGTCCCCCTTAGGAAAAGCGCTTCTGGGGCATAAGGTGGGCGATGTGGTTTCCGTAGAAGTAAATCCCGGCGCCGGTTATGATGTAAAGATACTGAAGATTGAAAACACCGTGGATGACGGAAGCGATAAAATCCGGAGCTTTTAGGAAAACGAAAGGGAGCTGTGCAAACAGCCCCCTTTTTTTCGTGCATCCGCATAACAAGTCCGGAAAGAAAGCTTTCCTCTACGACGGCTCTGCAATCCGGGTGACGCCCACATAGATGCGGGAGATGGCATACCAGGTCGGAAAGTCCACAACACCGGTGGCGGGCAGTCCGAAAATGTTCTGGAAGCTGCGGACGGCAGCAGCCGTAGCGGAACCGTAGATGCCGTCTGCCGTAACCTTCGGGATGGCAGGGGAATTCTGGGCAATGCGGTTTAACTGCTGCTGGAGCTGGCGCACCTTGTCACCGGAGGAACCGATGGTTAAATCGTAGCCGGGATAGGAAGAAGGAACGCCGGAGATGATATCCGCGGTGTTGATATAAATGTCGTTTCCGTAATAATAACGCAAAATCTGGATGGCGGTATAGCTCTGGTCGCCGAGGTATTTGGAACCCCACTGGCTCAAACCGGAACAGGTCACGCGCTGCCCGTCGCAGTAGGAGGTAAAAAGCGGCTGGCGGATGCCGGGACGGGAAACGTAGTTGGTAAAGATGCTGTCCACTATCCGGTTGATGTTCTGGTAGGTATTCCTGCCGTAAATCCATTTCTGGTCGTAGGCGGTGGAACTGGTAATGGTAAAGTTATAGCCCTGGTTCCGGTACCATTCCGTGTAGACGCGGTTCAGCGTAAAGGACATGATAGCCAGCACGTTGGCATAAATGGTGGATTCCGGCCAGGTGGAATAGATTTCGGAGGAAGCCACGTTTTTGATATAATCCGTGTATCTGACCCAGTAATTCTGGGCGGTGCGGTCGCTGGGAGCACCGTCGTGGACAATGACATATTCGGGCACCACCACACGGCTTAAAACAATTTCGCCGGTTTCCGCAATGGGTTTCACCTCGGATTCGGGAATTTTGGCAGGGTAGCTGCCCCAAAGAGTATGGGCGGGAATGACCACCCTTTTTTCATATTCTTCCGTGGCATCCAGAGGATTCATGCGGATGGGCTGGGTGGAAAGGGATTCCGCTAAGATTTCGGAGCCGCTGACAATGACGGTCTCATAGCCGGAAGCCGTTACGGTAATGGTAAACTCCGAATATGGCTGCACTTCGCTTTCGGGGTCAAGGCTGTAGGATATGTCGGGAGCGGGAAGCTCAATGGTATCGGTCAGACCGGATTCATCGGTGGTAAGCTCCTCTAACACCCGTCCGGGTTCGCCGGTATAGGTAATGGAGACCGTGGCATCCTTTACGGGTATCTGTCCCAGGGAAGAGGTGACGTTAATCCGTAAAAAGCCGGCTTTGGTAAAGAGAGTTGCGTCCATATCAAACCTCATGATTTTTACTTATAGACAGTATATGCCGGATGAAAAAAAGTTTGCCTATTCCTATAGGAAAATGGTATACTGGAAACATGACAGGGCAAAGGGGTGAAGGCATGAAAGAGGTTATTAACAGATTACTGGAGGAACATTTCGAGGACGGAAAGAGTTCCCTTGATTTTTCATGCGCAAATATCGAATTGTCCATCGAAAAGGGCGAAACAAAGGAAGGAAGCTTCCGGATTTATTCCCGTCAGGGAAGTCTTACCAAAGGGCTTGTCTATACAACGGACAGCCGCATGGAATGTCTGTCCACGCAGTTTGTGGGAAACGATGAAGAGATTGCGTATTGTTTCCACGGCGAAAATGTGCGGGAAGGGGAAGAAATAAAGGGAGAATTTTCCATTATCAGCAATCATGGCGAATACAGCCTGCCCTTTACGGTGCAGGTGGAGAAAAAGGAGCTTGCGTTTTCGTTGGGAGAGGTGAAGAACCTGTTCCATTTTGCCAATCTTGCCAAGACCAATCCCGAGGAAGCCATTGCGGCTTTCTATGCACCGGATTTTGCGGACATGCTCACCGGGCAGGACAGACAGTACCGGGAGTATTATTTAGGACTTTCCCACATACCGGGACATGTGGAAAACATAGAAGAATTTTTAATCGGTATCCATAAAAAACAGAAAATCGAATATATCGTACAGCCGGAAATGCTTCTGCTTGACGACCCGAAGGAAGACGAAGAAGCGGTGCTTATGATTACCCGCAACGGCTGGGGCTACACGGACCTTACCGTGGAAACGGAGGGTGACTTTATCCGCATTTCCAGACAGGTTCTGACGGAGCAGGATTTTATGGGAAACCTGTGCCGGCTTTCCGTACATATCAATACGAGCAGACTGCATGACGGCAACAATTTAGGCAGCATTGCGCTGAAGGGCAGTTACGATACCGTGAAAGTGCCCGTGGCGGTGAAAAGACAGCGCCATACAAACGATTACAGACAGAGGCGGGAAAAGAAGGAAATTACCCTGCAGCTTATGCAGCTTTATCTGGATTTCCGCATGAAAAAAATCGGGGCCGGAAGCTGGGCGAAGGAAAGCAGCAGGCTTACGGAGGAACTGCTTTCCTTAAACGACGGGGATTTGTATGCCAGACTGTTCCATGCGCAGCTTCTGATTACGGCGCAGCGGATAAACGAGGTCAAATGGATACTGGACCATGTATCGGAGAGCCTTGCCCAGTCGGCGGTGGAGGACGATGTACTGTGGGCTTACTATCTGTATCTGACGTCCCTCATATCGGAAGAGGAGTCCTATGTCAATAAAGTAACGGACAAGGTGGAAAAGCTGTACCGGAAAAATAAGGACGAATGGCGGATTGCCTGGCTGCTTTTATACCTTTCCGAAGAATACAATAAAAGCTATTCCAAGAGATGGATGTTTTTGGAGGAGCAGTTGGAGAGAGGCTGCTGCAGCCCTGTGATTTACACGGAAAGCCTGCTTTTGTTAAACAGCAATCCCTCCCTGCTGATGCACCTCGGCACGCAGGAGAAAAAGCTGCTTTATTTCGGGGCACGGCACGAAATGATAAGCCCGGATGTGGTGATGCAGCTTACCTATCTGGCGGGCAAAGAAAAGGAATACGATGCCTTTTTACTGAAAATTCTGACTGCCTGCTACCGGACGGCAGCCGATGACGGACTGCTTCGGGAAATCTGCAGCCAGCTTATGAAGGGCAACCGCACCGGCAAAGAATATTTTACCTGGTATAAGCTTGCCGTGGAACGGGAAATCCGCCTGACCAGACTGTATGAATTTTACATGCAGAGCATGGATACGGAGCAGGTGGCCATAGCCGGTATGGAGCCCATTCCCAAGATGGTGCTGATGTATTTTTCCTATCAGAACAGCCTTCCGTACAACAAGGCGGCGTATCTGTATGCCAATGTTTACAAATACCGCGAAAATTACCCGGAGCTGTACCGCACCTATTTAGGACAGATGGGACAGTTTCTGATAAACCAGATTGGCAAACGGCGTATAAACAAGTGCCTTGCCTATTTATATGAAAATCTGCTGACACCCGAGATGCTCATGGGCGAGCTGACGGATGATTTTGCCCAGCTTGCCTTTTTACAGGAAGTGACCGTGAAAAAGAAGGGCATCCGCCGCGTGGTAGTGTACGACCCGGGAATGGAGGGCGAAAAGGTTTATCCCGTTTGTGACGGAAAAGCCTATGCTTCGCTACCGGGAGCGGACAGCCGCATCTTATTGGAGGACGAGGCGCAGAACCGCTACATGAATTCCGAGTTTTATGAGGCGGAAAAACTGCTTACCGCAGACAGGCTTTTGAAAGCCGTGGCACCGCTTGCGGGTAATCTGCATGATGTGAATATCTATCGGTGCTTTGACGGTCTGACCCTGCAGGAGATTACACCGGAAAACGAAAAGCATTTTCTGTATCTTCTTACGGACGAGCTGGCGGGAGAAAAGCTGAAAAAAGAAGTGGCGAAGAGACTGCTGAGGTATTATTTTGAGCAGGACAGAACGGAGGAACTGCAGGCATTTCTTTCCAATGTGGATGTGATGTCTTACGACGATATGGAGTCGCGCAACGAAATTCTCCGTTATATGGTGGTGCGCGGTATGGAAGATACGGCATACTACTGGCTGTCGGCGATGGGACCTTACGGCATCGAGCCGAAGGTTTTAATGCGGCTGTGCAGCAGATGGATTGAAAAGACCGAGTATGCAGAGGACGGCACACTTACGGAAATGGCGTATTATGCTTTTGCACACGGAAAATACGATGAAAGATGTCTGCGGTATCTGATTTTGTATGCCAAAGGCACCATCCGCATGCTGCGGGATATCTGGAAAGCAGCCGTGGGCTTCTGCGTGGATACTTACGAGCTGAATGAACGGATGCTGACACAGATGCTTTTCTCAGGTTCTTTCGTGGGAGAGCGGATGCAGATTTTCAAAAGCTATGTGGAAAACGGCGCCAGACCGGAAATTGAAAAAGCATTTCTGGCAGAATGTGCCTATGAGTATTTTGTAAGAGACAGTGTGACGGACCGATTTGTTTTTGATGAAATTGCCGCCATGAGCCGCAGGGGCGATGGCGTGAAGAAAATCAGCTGTCTTGCCTATGTGAAATATTTTGCGGAGAATCCGGAGGAAGTGGATAAGGACACGTTGCCGTTACTGACCGTTTTTATCCGCAGCCTGGTGGACAAGGGTATTATGATGAAGATGTTCACGGCTTTCCCGCAGATTACGGATACGGATATTTTAGCGCTGCAGGACAGAACCATTGTGGAATACAAGGCGTCCTCCCCGGACAGCCGCGTGATGATTTATTACCGGTATGCGCCGGGGGACAGCTATGTGCCGCAGGGAAATGCCTCCTACGGCAGAAATGACAATTCTTATTTTGTGGAAGAAATGAAGGAAGTATACGGCGGGGTGTACAGCAAGGATTTCGTGCTGTTCTACGGCGAAAGCCTGCAGTATTACATCATGGAAGTGGTGCATGACAAGGAGCAGGTAACGGAAAGCGGCACCCTGCAGAAGAGTGATACGGTTATGGCGGAGGGCAACTTTGCTTTGATTAACGACATGAGCATCAGCAGCGCCATGCAGGACTATGCCACGGTGGACAAGCTGTACGAGGAATATCGCCGGAAAGAATTTATGACAGGGAAGCTGTTTACCCTGCGGTAAGCAAGGTGTTCAGACAGAAAAGCAGTTTACCTGCGGCAGGAAAAGGCAGGATGCGGAAAGGAGAAGCGGATGAGGGAAAAATGGTTAATAGGATATGACCTTTCGGACAATTACGCGCAGATCAGTTTTCTGTCCGACAAGGCGGCGGAGCCGGAAACTTTGTCCGTACTCCCCGGTGCGGAGAAGTATCACATCCCCTTATGCCTGTGCAAGAGAAAGGGTTTTAACCAGTGGTTTTACGGTATGGATGCCCTGAAGCATAAAGAGGAAGGCGAGATGGTAACGGATTTGTTCCGGCTGGCAAAAAAAGGGGAGCCGGTGGTGATAGAAGAAACCGGATATGACCCCATTGCCCTGCTCACCCTTTATGTAAAAAGGAGCCTGTCGGGACTTAGTGTCATCGGCGATACCGACCATGTGGAGGCATTTATGTTTTCCTGCGAGAGTCTGGATGAGAGAACGGTGGAAGTGTTAAAGCAGGTGGCAGCAGGCCTTTCCTTAAAAACGAAGAGCTTCTTTTACCAGAGCTACGCGGAAAGCTTTTATCAGTACATGGTGCATCAGCCGGAGGACATCTGGGTAAGGCAGGTGCTTTTGTGCGATTACCATTCGGATGTGATGAAAATATACCGGATGGAATGCAACAGACGAACGACGCCAATGGTGGTCTACATAGAAAAAGACGAACGGAATTTCTTTGCCTGCGGGGATTACCCCGAGGAGGAAGAAAAGAAACAGAACGTTTTTACACAGATGGATGAAAAAATGCTCGCCATGGCGCAGGAGCTGGCAGAGGGGCAGATGATTACCTCTGTATACCTGATTGGCGAAGGCTTTTCCGAGGAATGGATGAAGGAGTCGCTGCGGTTTTTATGCAGGAACCGCCGGGTATTCCAGGGCAACAACCTTTACAGCAAGGGCGCCTGCTACGCTTTACGGGAACGGCTGTATCCCACGGAGATTTCCGGCAGATATGTCTTTCTGGGCGAGGATAAGCTGAAAGCCAACATCGGCATGAAGGTTTACCGGCAGGGCGAGTCCTCCTATCTGGCGCTTTTAGACGCCGGCGTAAGCTGGTATGATGCCAGATTTCAGACAGAGGTGTATCTGGATGAGGGCAACAGCTTTGATATTGTGCTGACTCCCCTAAACGGCAAAGATGCCCGTTACGGCAAGGTGACGCTTACGGGACTGCCGGAGAGGAAGACGCCGACCAGGCTGTATATCGAAATTTCCATGACGGGGGAAAACAAAGTCCGTCTGTATGTGGAAGATTTGGGATTTGGAGAATTATCGCCGTCCGGTTATCAGAAATGGACGGAAAATTTTGAGATATAAAAAAGGAGCGGACAGAATTGGGAAAGGTATTGCTTAGCACCGGTGCTTATGCAAAAACTCCATATTATCTGGAAGGACTCGGCGTCCGGGTCTATTCGGCGGAGGAACTCTGCTATGTTCTGAAAGAGGATGCGTTCTTTTTAGACAGGAGCATTGTGGACAGAAAGCTTATCCGCTGGATAGAAGAAGAGCTGATGCTGCCGAAGCTGGCGGCTGCCCTGTATCCCCTTCTGCAGAAGAAGACGGACCCGGGTACTTTTGCTGGCATTATCCTGCAGTATGTCCATCTGTATGAAAACGATATCATCAAAAAGACCGAGGCGGTTTACCGGGAGGGCGCAGGCTTAAGCCCCTTTGAGAAACAGAAAAACAGGGTGGACCATCTGCTTTCAGACGGCAGATACCGCACGGCTGTCCGGGAATACGACAAGCTCTTAAAGGAGCTGCCGGAGGAAGAAAAGCTGCTGTCCACGGCTATTTACCATAACAAGGGCGTTGCGTTCAGCCGCCTGTTCTGGTATGAGAAGGCAGCGGAAATGTTCGAAGAGGCATACCGGCGGAACGGCGAGGAAGAGGAACTTACGGCTTTTCTGACCGCCAAAAGAATGCAGCTTCCCGAAAAGGAATACGTGGCATTTGTAACGGGTTCGCCCGATTATTATGAGGCAAGCATGCAGTTGGAACAGAGGCTGGAGAAAGCGGCGGAGGACTGGCAGCAGAGCGAAGAAAAACGGAATACGGAGGAACTTCTTTTTAAGAGACAGACGGAGGAAGCTTCGTATTATTATTCCGAAATGGCAAAAAACATCGAAAGTCTGCAGGAAGAATACCGGGCGCATGTGGCGCTGTAAACGGCGGAACGGACAGCAGACCGGGATTTTCATAAAAGACGCTTTGCCGGCGGCAGAAAGGAACAGAAGGTACCATGGGCTTATTTAGTTGGCTTTTCGGCAGGAAGAAAAAGCGGGAACAGGACATAGAAGAAGGAATTTCCTATGAACGCGACCGGGTGGATTTCAAACAGCCGGAAGAAAGAAAACAGTATATTGAAAACTGTCTGGAGCAGATGGCGGAGGCGGAAAAAGAGCTTACGCTTTTAAACGGCGAGTACAGTCTGGTGACTTCCTATCTTACGGATATTGAGGAAATAGAAGCGCTGCCGAAGGAACAGACGGAAGAGATACAGGTAAGCGCCGGAAAGCTGGTGGCGCTGGAGCAGGAGCGGAAAAAGTACCTCACCAAAACCCGCATGAGCAATGCCGAGTACGACAAGATGCAGGCACAGGAAAACGAGGTCACGGAGGGGATTGAGAAGCTGACGAAGGCGGAACAGTACCAGAAGCTGATTAAACAGGATTTGGGTAAGCTGGACAGCGAAAAAAGCGCCTATGATTACCGGAGCAGCGAGCTGTACGGCAAGCTGAACGACTGCCGGGGCATGACCATGATTGTACTTATTACCTTTGTCATCTGTATAATTATGCTGCTCATTTTACAGTTTGTATTTTCCTACCAGACAATCGTTGCTTTTTATGTGCTGATTGCGGCAGTGGCGGTGGCATTGCCCGTTTTATTTTTCCGGTATCTGGATATGGAGAAGGAGCTGGAACGAGTGGAAAAGGCGAGAGTACGCCTGGTACAGCTTCAGAACAAAGTAAAAATCCGTTACGTGAACAACACGAACCTGCTGAACTATTTATATATGAAGTATTCCGTGGAAAATGCCGCCAAGTTAAAAAAGCTGTGGGAGGAATACCAGTCGGAAAAGGAAGAACGCAAACAGTTTGCGGAGGCGGAGGCCAAGATTGACTACTACCGGGAGAAGCTTTTGCATTCCCTTTCCCGTTACCGGGTAAAGTCACCGGAGAGGTGGTTCAGGCAGCCGCAGGCACTGCTTGACCATAAGGAAATGGTGGAAATCCGCCATGAACTGAACACCCGCAGGCAGGCGCTCAGGGAACAGATGGAGTACAACAGGCAGCTCGCAACCCAGGCAGGGGATGAAATCCGCGCCGTAGCGGCAGAGTATCCTGTGTATGCGCAGGAAATCAGCCGCATGGTGGACGAAGCGGAGCAGAAGTTTGACAGTTGACTTAAGAAGGAGCACGTTATAAAATGAGCCTTGGAGACAGCGCTCTTACAAAACAGACAGGAGAATGAATTTATGAGTACAGACGTATACACAAGCCCGTTATCGGAAAGATATGCCAGCAAGGAAATGCAGTACATTTTTTCACAGGATATGAAATTCCGTACCTGGAGAAAATTATGGATTGCCCTGGCAGAAACGGAAAAGGAACTGGGTCTCGCCATTACACAGGAACAGATTGACGAGCTGAAGGCACATGCGGACGACATCAACTACGATGTGGCAAAGGCAAGGGAAAAGGAAGTCCGTCATGATGTTATGAGCCATGTTTATGCATACGGTGTACAGTGTCCCAAGGCAAAGGGCATCATCCATCTGGGTGCGACATCCTGCTACGTTGGCGACAATACAGATATTATTATCATGACAGAGGCATTGAAGCTGGTAAAGAAAAAACTGGTGAATGTAATTGCCGAGCTGGCGTCCTTTGCAGACAAATACAAAGCACAGCCCACACTGGCATTTACCCATTTCCAGCCGGCGCAGCCTACCACTGTCGGCAAGCGCGCCACTCTGTGGTTACAGGAATTTTATCTGGACTTAGAGGATTTGAATTATGTACTCTCCACAATGAAGCTTTTGGGCTGCAAGGGTACCACCGGTACACAGGCATCCTTCTTAGAGCTTTTTGACGGAGACCAGGAAAAAATAGATAAGATTGACCCCATGATTGCGGAAAAGATGGGCTTCAAGGACTGCTTCCCCGTATCCGGACAGACCTACTCCCGTAAAGTAGATACCCGTGTGGCAAACATTCTTGCCGGTATCGCTGCATCTGCTCACAAAATGAGCAACGATATCCGTCTTCTGCAGCACTTAAAGGAAGTAGAAGAGCCGTTTGAAAAGAGCCAGATTGGTTCTTCCGCCATGGCTTACAAGAGAAACCCCATGAGAAGCGAGCGTATTGCTTCCTTAAGCCGTTATGTGATGATTGATGCCTTAAATCCCGCCATCACTTCCGCTACCCAGTGGTTTGAAAGAACTCTGGACGACTCCGCCAACAAGCGTTTGTCCATTCCGGAAGGCTTCCTTGCCATCGACGGTATCCTGGATCTGTGCCTGAACGTGGTGGACGGTCTGGTAGTATACCCGAAGGTAATCGAGAAGCATATGATGAGTGAGCTGCCCTTCATGGCTACCGAGAATATCATGATGGATGCTGTAAAGTTAGGCGGCAACCGTCAGGAGCTGCATGAGCGTATCCGTGAGCTGTCCATGGAGGCGGGCCGCAACGTGAAGGTAGAAGGAAAAGAAAACAATCTGTTAGAGCTGATCGCCGCAGATCCTGCATTCCCCATGGGGCTTGAGGAACTGAAGGCATCCATGGATCCTTCCAAGTATATCGGACGTTCTAAGGAACAGGTGGAAGCATTCTTGAAGAACGTGATCTATCCGATTCTGGAAGCCAACAAAGATCTCCTGGGCGTAAAGGCAGAGATCAATGTATAAATAGAAATCATATCATTACAGAAATCCGTCATTTGACCAGGAGAGCCAATGGCGGTTTTCTGCGTTGCGGAGAAATATCAGAGAGAGCAGGAGATAACTAAAAATGGGTGGATTTTTTGGAGTCGCAGCAAAAGAAGACTGTGTATTTGATCTGTTTTTCGGAACAGACTATCATTCCCATCTGGGAACCAGACGCGCCGGAATGGCAGTTTACAGCAAAGAGGAAGGTTATAACAGAGCCATTCACAACATCGAGAATGCGCCGTTTCGTACCAAATTTGACAAGGATGTCAATGAAATGCGGGGAAATCTTGGTATCGGATGTATCTCGGATTTTGAACCCCAGCCGCTGATGGTGCGTTCCCATCACGGAACTTATGCCATCACCACGGTTGGTAAGATCAATAATACCGATGCTATTATAAAGGATCTGTTCGCAAAAGGACATTCCCATTTCCTGGAGATGAGCGGCGGAGACATCAACGCTACGGAGCTGGTGGCAGCCATTGTGAATCAGAAGGATAACCTGGTAGAGGGCATTCAGTATGCCCAGGAGATCATTGAAGGTTCCATGACGCTTCTGATCATGACACCGAAGGGAATCTATGCGGCCAGAGATAAGATGGGACGTACTCCTGTGGCCGTGGGCAAAAAGGAAGGGGCATATTGCGTCTCCTTTGAAAGCTTTGCTTATCTGAACCTGGGATACCAGGCGGTACGTGAACTGGGACCGGGAGAGATCGCAGTGGTGACACCGGAAGGCGTGCGGACGCTGGTACAGCCGGGAAAAGACATGAAAATCTGTACCTTTTTGTGGGTATATTACGGATATCCTTCTTCCTCTTACGAAGGAATCAGTGTTGAAAAAATGCGTTATCAATGTGGCGCCAAGCTTGCGGAGCGTGATCATGTAAAGCCGGATATCGTAGCCGGTGTACCGGATTCCGGTACCGCCCATGCAGTGGGATATGCGAACCGTTCGGGGATTCCGTTCTCCCGTCCGTTTATTAAGTACACCCCCACCTGGCCGAGATCTTTTATGCCGACGATACAGACCCAGAGAAATCTGATCGCTAAGATGAAATTAATTCCGGTACATGACCTGATCCAGGATCAGAGCCTCCTGCTTATTGATGATTCCATTGTCCGCGGTACGCAGCTGAGAGAGACGACGGAATTTTTATACCAGAGCGGTGCGAAGGAAGTACATATCCGTCCGGCATGTCCCCCCTTGTTATACGGTTGTAAGTATCTGAACTTCTCCAGATCCTCCTCCGAGATGGATCTGATCACCCGCCGTGTGATCAAGGAGATTGAACAGGAAGGAAGAGAGATTGATCTGAAAAATTATGTGGATCCGGATACGCCGGAGTATGAAGAAATGGTAAGCAGAATAGGCAAACAGTTGAATTTCACTACTTTGCAGTTCCAGAGATTGG
>OHBU01000520.1_pt1 | contig 14058 bp, 4 predicted proteins | sample 1577421 | NCBI WGS metagenome assembly OHBU01 (sample SAMEA3879550, study PRJEB24766) | human gut metagenome | biome: human-associated habitat; feature: feces | place: USA | collected 1985/1987 | reverse complement strand
CCTCCGTGTCGCCTTTCGGACGTTCGATTTCGAACTCGGCGTCCGTACCCTCGACGGTCATCGTTTCGGGCAGGTCGAAATCCCCCTCCGAATCATTCGGAGCATCCTCCCCGGACAGCTCCGGCCGCTCGGGTCGCTCCGGCTCCACGAAAGCGAGCGTCGCCACGTCGTAAGTCGTAAGACGCTTGCCCTTGGCCCGGTGGCTCTTCACGCCGACGAAACCGTCCACGTCGATCTCCTCCGCCGGACGCGAAGCCTGCGCCCCCTGGAAAGTCAGCACCAGCACAGCCCCCGGGCAGGACGTCACGGCCACCAGATCGGCATCTTCGTCCAGGAACGGCTGCATCTTTTCGCCCTGCTCGGCCGTAAAGCGCTTCAGATAGTAGTAATTCTGCGAGCGGTCGAAATAGGCCACCGCATAGACCGTATCGGGTGAATATTTCGACACGTGAACCGTATCGTCGGGAAAGTGCTGCGTAATGTCGAAATTCGTCGTGTAATAGACGTTCTTGGCCGTGCGGACAATGAGTTTGTCATCCCCCTGGAACTCACCGAGCAATACGCCCCGGCCGTCCGTATTGAGCCGGTGCACGTCTTCGTCGTACCAGATCTGCTGTCCTCCGAGGGTCGAAGTACCCCGCTCCTTGAGGACGATCTTATGGATGCCGTAACGCGAGAAGAGGTTGCCCTGGCTCTGGCGCCCCTTGATGGCGAGGGTCGAGAAATCGAGATCGACGATCACCTTCTTCAAACGCGGACGCGGCTTGAAGTAAATCTTCAACACTTCGGCCTCACCGTTCGGATTGACAGACATATAGAGGATTTCACTCTTCGGGTCGCCTTTGGTGATGTTGTACTCCTTGTCGCGCGTGATGGCCTTGATGGCGCAGCGCTTCATCAGGATCGGGCCGTTCTTGCCGTCGCGGTAGAGGCTGACGGCGTAGGCACCCTTGGCCATATCGGCCGGGTGGTTGTTGACGATTCTCACGCTGGCCTGGCTCTCGCTATTGACGGTAGCCACGGTGGGGAGGTTGAGAAGCTGGAACATCACGTCGTGGGAAGTCTTCGCATAACCCATGCCGTAGATGTTGTCGAGGCGCGCACCAGCCGACTCAAAGGCGAGGTAAAGATTGCCTGCGGGCAGGTTCTCGACCGTGTAGGAACGGAACTCGCCACTGTAGCGAGAGTCGGAGATGAGGTTGAAGGGACTGAACGTGTTGTTGTCGGTACCCGTACCCTCGATGGTGTGGGCAAGCGTCCAGTTCTTTCTGTCGGTAGAATAGTAAACGCGGAGGAAGGTAGCGTCGTCACGGCGGGCAGCATCGAAATGGAGCACGTCGCCACTCTTCACCTTCAGCATCGGCGTGATCAGACGCGTAGGCTCTACGTCATACTGCGCCTGGGCGCAATAGATGTTGTTGGGGAGGTTGGCCTGCAGGGGGAAATCGCTGATGAACCAACTTTCGCCGACGATGTAGCCGGCCGGCATCTTGCCATTCTCGAAGTTGGCATACATCTCGTTTGCTGCCACAGAGGTAGCCGAGAGCGCGATCTCCACGGTGCCACTGTTGGTCTCCAGCGTCAGCGTGCCCTGGTTCTCCGTACCCACCTGTCCGAAGGTGATGGGGAAGGTCAGCGCGGCGTGGGGAGCGACCTGCTGGGCCTTGAAGGCGGTGGAGAATCCACCCGTCATCGAGACATTGGTGATATCGAGCGGCGTAGCACCGTCGTTGCGCAGGAGATAGGAGTAGGTGACCTCGCCCTGGACAATACCCAGGTCGATGGCGTCGCCTACGGGCTTGCCACTACGGTCGAGCATCGTTGCCACGGGCTCGTAGGGATAGGCCTGGCGCTCGCCACAAGGCGTGAGATCGCCCGTGAGGTTGTCGCGGACGGCGTAAGCATAGTTCTTGGGATAAGAAGCGTAAGGCAGGGTGACAGTCAGCGTGGCGGTGGTCTCAGCGCCGAGGGCGAGATCCTCCGTCATGACCGTCGTGCCCACCACACGGTTGTTGAGCGTGGTGTTGACCAGGGAGAGCGAGTAGTTCTCATCGCCCACCTTGAGGTCGCGCTGTCCGTTGTTGCGGAGCTGGACGGAGTAGTTGAGCGTGAAGTTGCCATCGCTTGCCGCATCCACATACTCGGGATTGGCATCGCTCACCTTGAGCACCTTCATGCGAGGCAGCGGAGTCACCTCAGCTGTCGCAGCCGTCACATTGTCGATCAGGACGCTGTTGCCACGGATACCGATGTAAGTTCCCTCGGCCATCTCCGGCACGGTGATGGTGCAGAAGCGGTCCTCGGAGAGCTCGGGAACCGGCATGTCGATGAGACCATCGGTCGTGAACTTACCGTCCTCGAAGTTGACATAATAGAACTTGATATCGCTACCATAGTTCAACGCCTTCACATCGACGGTGACCGTACCTCCGACAGGAGGAAGCACCAAGATGTCGTTGAGCGTCTGGGTCTGGGTGAGGCTGTCCGTCACCGTCTGCGAACCGATGTGCAGGCAGCCCGAATCATCCACGCCGCCCGTAGCCTGATAGGCGTACTGGACGTAGTAGGTGTTGGAGCGAACCACCATCGCATCGACGATATGGCCCCAGCCCAAGGGCGCAAACTCCGGGTCGGAGGTGTCGATCGGCGAGTTGAAGTCGTACTTGTACGGACTTTGTGTCTGCGCCTGTACGTTGTATCCGCCAAAGAGCACGGTGAGCAGGAGCAGCAGATGTCTGATTCTGTACATAGTTATTATTGTTTTAATGATTGGTTAAAGGGACAAGCAGACCCGCTCTGGGAGCGTTGGTTGGTCTGCTTGTCCTCTTGCTATGAATCCGATTACTTGACTACCACGTGGAAGACATGCTCGGCGACGCGCACGAGATAGGTGCCGCGCTGCACATGGAAGGTCTCCTTATCGACGTTGTCGGCCTTGGCCACCTGACGTCCGTCGGTAGTGAGAATGGTGACGTCGCTGCCATTGGCGTTGCTGACGGTCACGGTGCCGCGACCTGTCATCACATTGAGTCGGCCCTGGGTCAGCTCCTCTACGCCGAGCGTGATGCCGGCCTCGTTGCTGAAGGTTGACTCGCCCTCGTCATAGACGATGGTGATGGTGTAGATGTCGCCATCGTTGCCTGCGTCGGTGAAAGAAGTGGCGTTGGCGTTGGCCGTTCCGATCTTCTCGCCGTTGCGATAGACATTGTAGTTGAGGATGGTCAACTGACCCTCGTGATAGGTGATGTCATCGACGAAGAGAGCCAACTTGTTCTCGCTGACGCAACGGATAGCGAAATACTTCGTGCCCTCGGGCAGGTTGGCCTCGTAGTTGTACCAAGCGTCACCCTCAGCCTCGTGGGTGCTGATGAGCTTGAAGTCCTCGACGTTGTCGCCGGTGGTGGAGTAGAGGATCTCGAAGGCCTCCGGTGCGTAGGTCAGGGAAGCAGCCTTGGCCCAGAAGTCGATCTTCTGTGCACGACCGTCGAGCTCCGGAGAGATCAGCCAGTCGTCGCTCTTGCCACCATCGTCGGCAGACTCATTGTAGGTACCCCAAGAAGAGATATACTGCGTGCCCGAGTGAGCTACGAAGCGCGGCAGAGAACTGAGACCCATCTCGACGGGATCGAAGATGATGTAGGCCATCGGATCTCCGCAATGCGGGAAGAGGAAGCCACTGATACCGATCGTCGGCAGCTTGTCCCCATCGACTGTCTTCCAGTCGCCGATCTTCTCGCCATTGCTCCAAGCCAGGTAGCTCTCGAAGTCCTCCACGACGGTGCGGGAAGTATTCGTCGGCTTCGTCCAGGCCAGGTTGATGTTGTTGCCCTCGCGCTTAGCCGACAGGTCGGTGACGGTGGGCAGCTCCGGCTCCTTGACGTTGATGTTGACTTTCGCCGTTGTGTTGTCGCTGGGATCATCATCCTCGCTGGCGGGCTGTACGGTAGCATAGACCTCACACTGGCCTGCATCCTCCACCTTCGGAGTGAAGTTGAGGTAGTAGGTCTCTGAGCGGAACGGATCCAGCGGACCACCCTTCTGGCTGGCCACCTTGCGACCGTTGAGGTAGAGGTCGATCGTGAAGTTGTCCTCCACGTTCTCGCCGATGTTGCGGACGGTGACGCCGGCCTCCATTACGTTGCCGACCGTACCCGTGAGCGTAGGCTTCGTGCTGACGGCACAGAGGTTGTGTCCAAGCACGTCGTAGATCTCCACGGCGTCGAAGCTGAGGCGCTGGAGCTCCTTGTCGTTGCACTCACCGAGGAACTTCAGTACGATGAAGTCGTAGGCGGCATAGTCGCCAAGGTCCACAACCTCCTCGATCCACTGGCGGTCGCCCGTGAGCTTGCTATAGTCGATGTCCTTGAGTTCGACGGTCTTGTTGTCCGGCGTCATGACCTCCAGGCGCAGGTGGTAGTCCAGGCCCGGTACGCCATTGTGCCAGAAGCGCAGCACAGGATTGGCAGCACCCTTGAGAGAGATCTTGCCCGAGTTGAAGGAAGCCACTGTTCCCTTTTCCTTCGGCGTCCAGTCGGCAGAACCGATGATATCGTCGGCAGAGTTGTAGCTCTTCGGCCAGAAGCAGTCGTCGGTATCCACCCACCAGAGGCTGTTGTCGAGGTTGCCCTTGCGGAAGGACTCTCTGAACGGCAGCGTGTAGGGAGCACCCGAGATGACCAGGTTGGACACCTCATACTCGCCCTCGCCTACGTCGGAGACACCGCTCACGGCGAAGTAGTGGAGATCCTGCACGCCGTACATAGGAACCTGCGGCTGGTAAGAGAGACCCTTCACACCCTCCTTGAGGATCACGAAGTCGAGGGCCTCCAGGTCGAGCGTATAGATATTGTACGTGAGCTCATCGGGCTCCACATAGCCACCGTTGACACCCAGGGTGCTCGGAGCCTTCCAGTCGACCGTGATGGCATCGAGGCCAGACGTGGCGCGGACATCCGTCGGCGTACCGGGAATGTCGAATCCGATATAGGCGCGGTGCTCGGCAGGCTCGCCGGCCTCGTCGCCCGAATAGGCGGTGATAATATAGGTATTGAATCCATCCAGGGCGCCATTGTCGGTGAAGGTCAGCTGCTGACCCGGCGTGACGTTGGTGAACGTGTGGATGAGGTCCTCAGTCTCCGCACGGCGGCGAACCTCGATCTTGGAGATAGAAGACAGCGTCTGTCCGTTGATGGCCTTGGTCGGGGCACGGAAGGTGAGAGTAGCCTCGCCCACTCCGTAGTCGCCCGGAACGATGGTCAGGTCGGTCACGGTATCAGGAGAGCTGAGCAGCGGGCCCTCGGTGACGAGGATACTGTCCACGTAGGTGCGGTAGCCGTCCACAGGGCTCTGGTCGTGGAGACCGAAGTGATAGACACCGTCAGCCTTGACCGTCACGGTCGTCTTGAGGTTGACCCACTCGTTCTCAGGAAGGTTCGTTCTCGGGACGATCTCAGTATAGGTAGAGGGATCGAGGCCCTCGCCGAAGGAAGCACCAATCTGCTGGAGATAGCTGGTCATACCGCGGCGGGCACTGAAGGAGAAGTTGTACTTGCGGCCCGGGGTGAGGTGGATCTCCGGCGTGATGAGCCAGTCGTCGCTGGCCTGCATCGAACTGAACGTACAGTAGGCTACGCCATTGGTGGCGTTATACTCCCACGTGCTACCATCGTTGTTGGCATCGACGATGGTGAAGAGGTTGAAGTCCTCCTCCGTATTGAAGTACTCCTCATAGGGCACCTCGCAGGCGTCGCCGATGAGAATCTTGTTGGAGGTGGCCTGTGTGCCATAGAGACCCTCATAGACCGGGGTCACGACATAGAAGAAGGAAGTGAGCTTGCCCTTCTCGAGGGTTTCCTCAAACTTCACCTTGGTGTAGTTCTTAGCCACCGTCACGCGACCTGGGTAGCGGACGATGTCGTAAGTGACCTGCGGACCATTGACATAGCCGCCGTGTGTACCCTGCGTCGGCGCACGCCAAGTCAGCGTGGACTTCATCGTCTCAGGGTCGATCTTCAGTTTCAGAGAGGAGACAGCCTTGGGGTTGTCCGGTCCCACCCATGCGGTGGCCTTTGCCAGCGGGCTTCGTCCTGCGGCATTGGTGGTGGCAGCATAGATGACGTTGTCGCCCTTGGAGGCCGTGATGTCGATGCTCACCTTCTCGCCCGGCTGGCACGACTTGGTCACGGGCTCTCCATTCTCGATACGCACGGAAGCGGTCAGCGTGCCCGTCAGCGCTTCGCCACCAAACGTCGTGGTCGGAGCGGTGAACGTAGCCACACCACTGGTGCTGCCCTTGGAGAAGGAGACAGAGAGGTCGTTGATCTTGGCCGGCGCATTCACGTCGGTCAGGGCCTCCGCCACGGTGAGACAGACAACCTCCTCGCCGTCGGGGAAGTCGGCCACCTTCGTAGCCTTTGCCGTCAGGGTGTCCACCTCGTAGAGACCCGAGGGCGAGTTCTCAAACGAAGCAGCCCAATAGAGCTTGTCCGTATTGCGGTCGAAGGCGGCACTCTGCAGGTAGAGCGGATAGAGACCCGTAGGACCGATCTCGGTCACGGCACCCGTGGTACGGCTGATCTTGCAGAGCTTACCCGTGCTGCTGATACCGTACATGCTACCCTTGGAGTTGATGGCAAAGCCGAGGAAATAGACATCCAGGTTGCCGATGGTCTGCGTCGTCAGGGACGCATAGTCGATGACGTTGAGCGCATAGCCCGAGAAATCGCTGTTGTAAGCGATACCATACACCTTATTAGTAATAGGATCGACATCGGTGTCGAAGCAATAGAGGTCCGGGCGGTTGCTGACATCCTCGGTACGCGTCATCTCCCAGGTGTCCATGTCGTACTCATAGTACTGACCCATGATCTCGCCGAGGAAGCTGAAATAGCTCACGAAGCGGAACATGCCATCCTTGAACACACCACCACCGTTGGCGTCGAGGGCAGCGCCGCTGCAGAGGTTCTGGATCGTGATGGGGTTGGTGCCGCGGAACTGTCCCACATAGAAGGGAGTGGCGTCGCTGGGCAGGGTGTCCCACGATTTGGCATAGATGACGTTGCCCCAGAACTCCACGCCGTCTGCACTGGCGAGGCGTACGCGCTGGTTGGGGTTGGGCATCACGAGCGAGCGCGGTGTCTTGCGCAGTTTTCCTCCTTCGCGGTGCCACGGCTTGGCTCCCACGATGGGGCCGCGCTTGGCGGGCGTACCGGCCGGGTCGCCAACGCCAGGTCGCAAGACGCGCTGCGCCTTGGAATCCTGTGCCCACATCGGAAGTATGGGCACGAACAGCAGCATCCATAGCGGAACTGCCAAGAGAAGGGTTCGTTTTTTCATAAGCTGATATTTATAAAACTGTTAGTTGATTTCTCGCCTTTCAAGAGGTCGGTTAGACCGTTTTGAGTTGGATTCAGTGCAAAAATAGCCAAATTTCCACCGAGTATGCTTGGAAACTAAGTTAAATCTCGTTAAATACGGGCAAGATAGAGCCTACTACCGAAATTTAGAACAACCTCGGGTGTCAAATGGTAACTTTTTGGAGAATCAAACTTTGAGATGGGTAACAAAATCCGTCAAAACTAAGCGCTATTTGATGAAAAGAAAGCAAAAATTACGAACTATTATTTTGTCATATCAAAATTATCTCCTAAATTTGCGCCGTCATCAATGGTTTTCCAGTCACGACAACAACATATTCTATTAACAATAAAAAACGATTCTTATGAAGAAGATTTTACTAACTCTCCTCGCCCTTCTGACGGTAGCTCCGCTACTGGCTCAGTCGGACACGCTGGCGTTGGGCTATTGCAAGGGCGCAGTGGCCAGTGAAGGTATGGCCACCCAGAAAGGCAACACTTGGGTATCGGCTGCGATCCAGCTTCCTGGCGAAACCATGGAAGCCTACCAGGGCAACAGCGTGGCGCAAGTCAGAGTGGCTCTGTGCTCCCGCTCCAACATCGACACGCTGCGCGTCTGGGTGAGAAAGACGCTGAAGGGTGAGAACCTGGCCGAGGGCTACATCACCATGAAGACGGACACGCGCATCAAGAAGGGCTGGAACGTCGTGGAGCTCAACGCGCCCTACGCCATCACGGGCGAGCGCCTCTACATCGGCTTCGACCTGAAGCAGCGCGGCAGCACTCCTGCCCTCTCCGTCGTGAAGCCGGGTCAGACGGGTTCCTTCCACTACAAGAGCACCTCTGATGCCTTCTGGGGCGACCGCCACGGACAGGGTGCCATCAGCGTGGAGGCCGTCATCGTGGGCAATAACCTGCCGAAGTATGACCTGGCCCTCACGGGCGCCAAGGCCATGCTCAACGCCACGACGGGATCCGTGACCATGAGCGGTACGGTGTTCAACAAGGCCACACGCCCCGTAAACAAGTTCACCATCACCACCACCGTGGCTGGCCAGAAGTTTGCCACGACCTTCGACAAGACCATCACCTCAGGTCAGTATATCGACCTGAAGTGGACCATCAACCCGACCCTGGGAAGCGTCGATGGCGAGTCGGCCGTCAACGTCAACATCACCGACCTCGGTGACGAGACCGATATCGACCCGACCAACAACGCGCTCGACATCGCCATGGGCTTCAAGCGCAAGGTGCTGCTGGAGGAGTTTACCACCGAGTCGTGCCCCAACTGCCCGCGCGTGGCTGGCTACCTCCACACCGCCCTGGAGAATCCCGAGTATGAGGGCGAGGTCTTTGCCGCCGCCCACCACGTGATGTACTACACCGACTGGCTCACCACGAAGCGCAGCGTGGTCAATGGCGAGTATATCAAGACCGACCTCTACGACTACGCTTCCCTCTACAACGACCGCGGCACCTACGCTCCGGCCATGATGTTCGGCCGCAACGCCTGGTTCGACGCCATGTCCACGGCTGGCAACAAGTGCTGCACCTACATGCCCGGTTCCGCCATGGAGATCGAGAGCCTCATCCAGCAGATCCAGAGCGATCCCGCCAACATCATCATCACCAATCTCTCCGCACGCTACGGCGATAACGACACCACCATCGTGGTCCGCGTGGAGGGTATGCGCAACAGCAGCGCCAAGGATGGTTCGCGCATCACGGTCATGCTGACCGAGGACAACATCGCTGCCCACGGCCAGATGGGTGCCGAGGGATCGTTCACCCACCAGCACGTGACCCGTGCCATCAACTCCATCTGGGGCGAGCCCATCGAGTGGGACGGCAACAAGTTTAGCTACGAGGTCTCCCTGGGTCTGAACACGGTCTATTTCACCAAGAACGACAAGGTGCAGGCCGGCAACTTCGAGGAGGCATGGCGCATGTGGAACAGAGACAACCTCAATATCGTCGCCTTCGTCAACTACTATTCCACGAACGTGGAGGGCTGCGCCGTCGAGAATGTCGAGGGTGTTAAGTTCAACGACGCCATCAACGGCATCGAGGATCTGCCCCAGACGAAGGAGAGCCAGACCGTGCGCTCCGAGGTTTACACCATCGACGGCAAGCGCATCGAGGCCGACCAGATGGGCCGCGGTCTCTACATCATCCGCGACATCCAGGCCGACGGCAGCGTCCACACGCGCAAGGTCATGAGAAAGTAAAACACATACTGCCTCGGGAAGCAGAAAGCGTTACTGCTTCCCGAAGCACAAATGTACCCCTTCCGCCAGCAGACCGACCGTCTCTCTGCTGGCGGTTTTCTTTTGTCCAGAGTCGAAGGAGGCCCGCCGCGCAAAAGTCCCGCCCTATCCTTTGCGAGAACTTCTTCCCTATCCTTTGCGAGAAGTCTTGTCCCTCTCTTGCGAAAAAATACCGTCCCTCGCTTGTAAAAAAGTCAAAAAGTATCATTCTTTTCGCAAAACAATGACTTTTAACACTCAATCAGCGGATAAGCAGCGAAAAATTATTAATTTTGCGTCCATAATGCGGAAGGACCATGACCAAGAAGATCATCTACATCATATACACGCTTATCCTTTGGTGCACCACTCTGGGGTTTGCCCAAGGCGCCAAGGGCAATGGCGGCGACCAAACCACTGCCACACGCTTGCTGCAGGCCGGCGACAAGTTCTACGACCAGCGGCTCTATACGGCCTCGATGAAGAGCTATCTCGACGGCCTCCGCATCGCCGAGCACCAGGGCTATAGCGAACTGACCGCCCGCTTCTACAACGGCATGGGCAATCTCTACAGCACGCAGGGCGACTACCAGATGGGCCTCTACTTCTACCGCAAGGCACTAAGCAGCAGTCGCAAGACGGGTCAAAAGACGCTGCAGAACGCCGTGCTCAACAACCTGGTCGGGGCCTCGTGCTTCGTCGGCCAGGCCGACAGCGGCATGGTGTTTCTCCAGCAGATGGAGGCCAACGTGGAGCACAACAGTGGCTACCGCTACAACATCCTGATGGGGCGCGGCCTCGTGGCCAAGAGCCAGGACCAGCCCGCGGCAGCAGCCAGCTACTACATCCAGGCGCGGCAGTATGCCATCCGCACGGGAATGGACTCCTCATTTGTGGACAACACCAATTCCTGCCTCGCCCAGCTCTATATGGACACCCATCGCCTCGACTCCGCCATCCTGCTGCTCAAGAAAAACGAGGAGTGGGCCCGCCGCACCAATCACGATGAGTTTCTGGCCGAGACGATGCATCTCCTCGCACAAGCCTACGACGCGCAGGGCGACGCCACGCGGGCCTCGGCCTGCCGCATGGAGTATGCCAACCTGATGGAGAAGCTCCACTACAGCGACGAGCTCAACGCCATGAAGAACACACAGTATATCTACGACGCCAACAAAAACGCCAGCACCATCAACCTGCTCACGCAGCAGCAGATCTTCGACAGCCAGCAGATACGCACCCAGGCCCGCTGGCTCCTCGCACTCGCCATCGCCCTGGCCTTGATCATCGTGCTCTTCATCATCGTCTCGGCACAGAAGCGGCAGCTCCACCACGCCTACAACCGCCTCTACGACCGCAGCCAGCTCTTCCTCGCCTCCCCCATCCAGGCCAAGGAGGCGCCACAGGCCGCCAACAAGGGGGACCACCTGGAGGACAACAAGGGAGGCAACCTGGAGAGCAACCAAGGAGACAAGCAGAGGGACGATCAGAGAGACGGGCAAGGGGACGACCAAAGGGACGAACAAAGGGACGACCAGGAGGAAAAAACTCAGGAGGCTGCTCCCCGATCGCTGATCCTCACGACCGAGCAACGCGCCGCCCTGCTCGCCGACATCGGACGCGTGATGGGCAAGGTGGAGGAGTTTTGCAGTACCGACTTCTCCATCGACCGCCTCGCCCAGCTCGTGGGATCCAATCCCCGCTACGTCTCGGAAGCCATCAACGAGGGCTATGGCAAGAACTTCCGCTCCTTCCTCAACGACTACCGCATCAAGGAGGCCATGCAGCGGCTCGCCGACAACGATCGCTATGGCCACTACACCATCAAGGCGATCTCCGAGAGCGTCGGCTACAAGTCGCAGGCCAACTTCATCAACATCTTCACGCGGCTCACGGGCATGAAGCCTTCCATCTATCAAAAGATCTCGAGGGAGCGAATATCCATAGAAAAATCATGCTAAAAAGCGCATTTTCTATTGCTTTTTCGTGAAAAAGTGACGGTTCCATCGGAGAAAGGTTGGCGTCCCTCTTTTTTGTCGCTACCTTTGCAGCCATAAAACATATCAAAAAAATTGATTATGGACGCTAATTATTCTACCCACAAGGCCACGCCTAGGTGGCTTCGTTCTGTCGCCTCGCTTGCCGTGGCGGCATTGTTCTCATCGGCGGCCTGCGCGCAGGACATCCCCGCCAAGCCCGTCAATCTCCGTGCCGTGCAACAGGATGGCTACGTGACGCTGACCTGGGACCGACTGGCGAAGGATCAGGCCGACACGCTGCTGACCGAAGGCTTCGAGGGCAAGACCTTCCCCGAAGGCTGGAAGGTTCAGACGACCAACACCTACGATCCGACCTACACCTGGTTTCGCTTCCCGACTCCCGAGATGGAAGAGACGGGCAACGAGGAGGACCTGAACCTGTGGAGACACACGGGCAAGGGCAGTGCGGTGGTCACCTGGGACCAGGTGGGCGAGCACGAGGACGGCACGCCTGCCGACCAGGACGAGTGGCTCATCCTGCCCGCCACCAAGGGAGCACAGTATCTCAACTTCTATACCGCCATCGACCCGAAGGTGCTCGAGTATGGCGAGTTTGAGGACTTCAAGGACCATTATTATGTCAAGGTGAGCCACGACGGCGGCAAGACCTGGAAGGCGCTCTGGGACGCTCGCTACGACAGCAACGGATCGGACGACTGGCAGCTCGTCTCGCTCTATCTCGGCGATGCCTCCGAGGGAGACGCCATCGTGGCCTTCCAGGCCCTGAGCGACCTGGACGACGAGGCCACGGGTCTCTACTTCACGTGGGCCATCGACGACGTGAGCCTCTATACGGAGGCCACGGGTGCAGCTGCTCCGTCGCAGCCGCGCGAGGGCAAGCCGCTGGCTTCGCTTCCCGCCTACCGTCCCTTCGCCATGACGGGCAAGAAGGTGGCCCGCCCCATGCGCTCCGCCTACAAGGTGACGGGCGCCACGTCCTACAACGTGCTGATCGACGGCCAGATGCTGGCCCAGCAGGTCAAGACGACCGCCTATACCGACACGACCGACAAGGCGTCGGGCGAATACACCTATGGTGTGCAGGCCGTCAACGGCGACGCCGTCTCGGAGCCCGTGGAGGTGAAGGTCAACTTCTCTGCTCCGCGCACCAATGCCCCGCGCAACGTGCAGGTGACTTCTGCCTACGATGAGGAAACGGGCAAGTACAAGGTCAACATGACTTGGGACGCTCCCGAGGGCGACCGTCAGCCGAGCCACTACGAGTGCTACGCCAACGGCGCGCTGTTTGCCGGATGGCTCGAACCCGATGAGCGCGCCACCGAGCAGACGGGCGTGAACCGCGGCGTGCAGTACTATGCCGTCAAGGCAGTCTATGAGAACCCCGACGGCGAGTCGGAGCTGGTGGGCACGCTGGTGGCCATCGGCACGCGCAACACCGTCTCTGACCTCCAGGCTTCCATCGACGAGGACAACGCCACGGCCCACCTCACCTGGCAGGCCCCGAAGGCTTCGGAATATACGGTGGAGAAGTATCTCGTCTTCCGTGGTGGCAAGCAGATTGCCGAGACCAAGGCCACGTCCTACGACGACACCAACATCCCCGAGGGCGACTACGAGTACAATGTCAAGACGGTCTATACCGACGGCTTTGTCTCTCTCCCGATAGCCGTGGCCGTGAGCTATGGCGAGGAGATCGTCTATGGACTGCCCTTCAACGAGGACTTCAACAGCGGCCTGCTGCCCGCCGACTGGGCCGTAGAGCGCATCAACGAGTCGATGAAGATAGACTACGTTTGGCGCTTCGACAACTGGTTTGAGCTCCCCGTCTCGGGTGGTGGCTTCGAGGGCAACTTCGCTTCTATCTGCTCTTCTATCTCTCCGCTCGTCAATATGTTCGCCGCCCTGGAGACTCCCTGCCTCTACAGCAAGCTGCAGGCCGACGAGAAGGTCTTCATCGACTTTGACATCGATTACTGCACCGTCGATAAGGCTACGGGTCAGAAGTCGGAGGCCGGCCTGAAGTATTCCTACAACAAGAACGAGTGGGCCGACGTCTGCGACGCTTTCGACGGCTACCACGTGGAGGATCTGGCCGCTGGCGAGACCTGCAAACCGCAGCACCTCTCATTTGACGTCACCAGCTGCTTCGCCGAGAACTCTCCGCTTTACTTCGCTTGGTTCTACAATGCGAAGAAGGCTCAGCACATCGCCATCGACAACGTGAAGATCTACATCGTCAACGGTTCGGGCATCCAGAGCACGGAGACGACCGCGAACCAGGCCGACGCGCCTATCTATAGCCTCAGTGGCCAGCGCGTGGCGGGCGACCGCAGCAGCCTCCAGCCGGGTGTCTATGTCCAGAATGGCAAGAAGATCGTCGTGAAGTAAAACCACTGGCCCTCAGGGGCCTACTATAATGAATGCCGCCAACGAACGGACCCTCGGGTCTTTCGTTGG
>OHBU01000518.1_pt1 | contig 14079 bp, 8 predicted proteins | sample 1577421 | NCBI WGS metagenome assembly OHBU01 (sample SAMEA3879550, study PRJEB24766) | human gut metagenome | biome: human-associated habitat; feature: feces | place: USA | collected 1985/1987 | reverse complement strand
CGGCGGGCCACCTTCCCCGGAGGAGAAGGTTTAACGGAGCAGCTTTTAGAACGCCCAGTTGCCGTTCCGGAAGATGGGCTTGGTGGAGCCGTCGGCGCAGAGGGCGTCGATATTCATGCTGTCGCAGCCGATCATGAAGTCCTCGTGGATCATGGAATCGTTGATGCCCAGGCTGCGGCACTCCTCCAATGTCTTATTCTGGAAGTCTGCAATGGTATCCGGGAAGCCCATGCCCAGAGCCAGGTGGCAGGCGGCATTCTCGTCGAACAGGGTGTTGTAGAACAGCAGGCCGCTCTCGGCAATGGGGCTGGCCTGGGGCACCAGGGCGCACTCGCCCAGGTAGGCAGCACCCTCGTCCATGGAGATCATGGCCTTGAGCAGGTCCTCGCCCTTCTCGGCGTGGACCTCCACGGCCTTGCCGCCGGCAAAGCGGATGGAGAAGCCCTCGATCAGCTGGCCCCGGTAGCTCAGGGGCTTGGTGGCATAGACAATGCCCTCGGCCTGGCCTTTCATGGGGGAGACAAAGCACTCCTCCGTGGGGATATTGGGGTTGAAGAAGATGCCGGTGCGGGCCGTCTCTCCGCCGCCGCAGAAGCGGCCCTCGGGGATCATACCCACGGTGAAGTCCGTGCCGTTGTCGGCGGTATAGTGCAAGGAGCGGATGCCCAGGCTGTTCAGGTAGTCGCAGCGCTCCTGCAGGTCCTTGTCGTGGTCTGCCCAGGCCTTCTCGGGGTCATCGGTGACCCGGGAGGTGAAGAGGATGGCCTCCCAGAGCTTTTCCATGGCGGTGCCGGTGCGCTCGCCGGGGAAGACCTTCTTGGCCCAGGCTGCACCGGGGACGGCGGCAATGCACCACTGCTGGCGGTTCTCCAGCTGGTCCTGATAGGGCTTGATGATGGGGTAGCTCATGCGGCGGGCCTTGGTGACCTTCTCCATATTGATGCCCTTCAGGCCGTCGGGGTCTTCGGACATCAGATGGATGCGGCAGGGCACCACGTCCACCCCCGCCTCGGCGGCAATGACGAACAGTCCGCTCTTGGGGGGCAGAAGTTTGCCGTCCTTTTCGCGGGTGCCCTCCGGGAAGATGAGCAGGGTCTTGCCCTGCTTGCAGGCCTCCACCGTCTGGGAGATGACCGCCATCTCGTCCTTGGTGCCGCGGACGCACACGCCGCCGCAGCAGCGGAAGAACCAGCTCAGCAGGGCGCTGATCTCGAACAGTTCTTTTTTCGCGAACACGACCATCCGCCTGCCCCACCGCGTCACCACGATGAACACCGGGTCGATGGCGGAAACGTGGGTGGGTGCCAGAATATAGCCCTTCGTCTGCACTTTTTTCAGGTTTTCGCGCCCCTCCACCCGGATGCGGAAGCCGATGTGCCACACAAGCCACGCAAGGGGCACCAGAATATAATATAGTACCATTTTCTATTCCTGTCCTGTTTGTTTTATCAGCCGATCTTCTTGGCAATGATCTGCTTCATGGCGTCAAGGCTCTGCTCAAAGTCCAGTTCCGAGGTATCCAGCAGCACGGCGTCCTCCGCCTGCTTCAGCGGGGCGGCGGCGCGGTGGGTGTCCTGATAGTCCCGCTGCTTCACGTCTGCCAGCACTTCCTCGTAGGGAGTGTCGATGCCCTTGGCCTGATACTCCTTCCAGCGGCGGGTGGCGCGTGCCTCCGGGCTGGCAGTCAGGAAGATCTTCACCGTAGCGTCCGGCAGCACCACCGTGCCGATGTCCCGGCCATCCATCAGCACATCCTGCTTTTTGGCCATGCTGCGCTGCAAGTCCAGCAGAAATGCCCGCACGGCGGGGTTTGCACCCACGGCAGAGGCTGCCATACCCGCCTGCTCGGTGCGGATGGCAGCGCTCACGTCCTCGTCCTTCAAGTAGATGTGCTGCTCGCCCGCAATGGACGCCAGCCGCAGCTCGATTTCCGGCAGCAGGGCGTCCACCGCCGCGTTGTCCTTGGGGTCCTTGCCCGCGCGCAGGGCATACAGGCCGATGGCGCGGTACATTGCACCGGTGTCCACATAGATATAGCCCAGCTCTGCCGCCAGACGGCGTGCCAGAGTGGATTTGCCTGCACCCGCAGGCCCATCGATTGCAACAGATACCATGATATGTTCTCCTTATTTATATATAGTACACAGCAAAACGGACTGCGCTGCTTTTGACGTATCCCTATCAGCCGCCTGCAATAGCCTTCCCCCGGTCGGGGGAAGGTGGCTGCGAACACAGTGAGCAGACGGATGAGGGCGCGGGCAAGCAACAGCCGTCCGCATTTTTGCTTTTTTTACAGGTTATTCGCAAAGCTCTGCGCGGTGCAGAAAGCAATCTGCAGATTGTAGCCGCCGGTGTAGGCGTCCACGTCCAGCACCTCGCCCGCAAAGTACAGCCCCAGCGCCTTTTTGCTCTGCATGGTCTTGGGGTCTACCTCCCGCACCGATACGCCGCCGGAGGTGATGACTGCAATTCCGATTTCAGCGGGGTAGGTGGTGGCTATGGCCGTCAGCGAGTCGCGGAGCGAGTCGGCTAATGTGGCTAATGTGGTGGCGGCGGCGGGTGTGCCGTGGGTGCCGCAGGCTGATGTGACTGCGGTGATGAGGGTCAGGGCGGGCAGTATGATGCGTTTCAGAAGGTTCATCGCTGATTCATCGCTGATTAGAGGCCGAGTTGCGACCGCCACTCGTCGAGCGACTGGCGGGTGTAGCTGTTGAGCAGCCGTCCTTTCTTCCAGTTGATTGAGGGATAGGCTGTTTGCATGTCGTGCTCGCTGTTCTCGATGCCGCTGCCGCCGGAGGTCATGAACGGTATGACGGTTTTGCCTTCGAGGTTGTGGCTCTCGATGAAGGTGTTGATGATGGTGGGGGCGGTGTTCCACCAGTTGGGATAGCCGATGAAGATGACGTCGTAGTCGGCGATGTCGGCGATGGTGTCGGCGATTGCGGGGCGCGACGAGCGGTCGTGCATCTCCACCGAGCTGCGGCTCGATGAATCGCGCCAGTCGAGGTCGGCGTCGGTGTAGGGCGTCGCGGGTTTGATCTCGACGAGCGAGGCGCCCATGGCTTCGGCCAGATCGGAGGCTGCCTGCCGTGTGGTGCCGGTGGCCGAGAAATAGGTCACGAGGACCCTGGAATTGTTGGCGCCGGCCGGGCTGGCGGTGGCTGCCGGTTTGCTGTTCTGACCGCAGGAGGTCAGGGCGAAGAATAAGCCTGCTGCGGCGCATAAGAGAGCTTTCATATCGGTGTGTGGGTTTATTGTTAAGATGATGCGCAAAGATAGAAACAAAATCGGGCATCGTCAAAACGGCGGCGGCGCGATCGGGAGAAATGGTAATAATAAGGAGGATCGGGGTAGCAAAATAAAGGGTGTGCCGCCAATGCATTGGAGGCACACCCTTAATACTGTTGGCGTTAGGATTATTTGCCCAGGAAAATTTCGGTGGGGAAGTGGTCGGAGTAGCCGTTGAGCCAAACGCCGCCCGAGTGTGTGCGGAGCGGGTAGCCCTGGCGCGTGCCTTCGGTGTCTTTGAGGAAGTCGAAGTTGAGCACTTTGGCCGAGCGGTAGTGGAGCTGTCCGGGGCGGGTGTTGTCGCCGAGGAGTGTGCCGCTGACGATGATCTGGTCGAAGAGGTTCCAAGAGCCTTTGTAGGCGAGCGTGCCGATGCCGTCGTCGAGTTTCTTCCACCAGGGATTGTAGAAGCCGTGGGGCTGCACCTTGTCGGCGTTTTTGTTGGCGCCGAGCACTTTAGCGCATGATTTGTCCTGCGGGTCGTCGTTTAGGTCGCCCATGATGATCACACCCTGGTTGGGTCGGATAGCCCAGAGCGAGTCGGCGATATCCTTGGAGAGCTGAGCGGCAGCTTCGCGGAGATAGGATGACTGTTCCTGTCCGCCCAGGCGCGACGGCCAGTGGTTGACGATGACGCTGACGGTGTCGCCGGCGAGGATGCCGGTGACGCACATCTGGTCGCGGGTCTTGAACGATTCATAGCCGGGGATGACGAGCGTGTGGTTGGTGACATCGAGCACGCGGAACAAGCGTGGATTGTAGAGCAACCCGACGTCGACGCCGCGGCGGTCGGGTGAGTCGTGATGGCATATCTGAAGCATCCAGCGGCGGATAGGCTCGGCTTTGACGAGATCCTCGAGCACCGAGCGGTTTTCGATTTCCGATACACCGATGATGGCGGGGCCCATGGGGGTGTTGGGCGATGTCATGTGGCTGATGGCAGTGGCGAGATTGTGGATTTTGGCCCAGTATTTCTTGCTGCCCCACTGGTTTTTGCCGTTGGGCGTGAACTCGTCGTCACGGCCGAGGGGGTTGTTGGGGATGGTGTCGAATAGATTCTCGAGGTTGTAGAAAGCGACACCGAAACGTTGTGTGACGGGGTGCTGTTTCTGAGCCGAAAGCGATGCGGTGAATGCGATAGCGGTCACCGCGAGAATGCAAAGACGTTTCAGATTCATGATTATGATGAGTTATGATTTTGGCAATGATGAGCGCAACAGAAGTTGCGGCCGGTAAAATTAACAATAATCCCGCAGAAATCACCTCACGCCGCCCAAATTATTTGCCGGAGATGAATCTCCGGGCGCATTGTGGGATCAGAGTGAGATTTGGGTTAGGTTGGATTGATGCATCGGATTACAAAAGTAGTGATAAATCCGGGTAAATGCAAATACACGTTTCACATGCTGTAAAACATATGGCGGGGAGGTGAAAAAAAGAGTGTTAAAAAGGTGAGAAATCAGTTGAAAATGCTTAATTTTGGAGGTTAAATGCGTCGGTACGCCCATGTGTGGAAACGTGAGAAACTGAAGCTGTGGGCAGCCGTGCGTTTATCGGGTTGAAAACTAAATAAATATCTAAATAACCAATTTTAAAGTTTTATGAGAATCAAACTGTTTTTGCTAATGTTGCTGACAGCTACGTTCCCGTTGCTGGCCCAGCAGGCCACAGTTAAGGGGACGGTGGTCGACGCCACTACGGGCAGTCCCGTGGCGGGTGCCGCTGTCATGCTTAACGATCAGGGCACGGTGGTGGTCACCGGGCCGGCAGGTGACTTCAGTATCAGTAATGTCAACCCGGGCAACGACGTGATTGTAGTGGCCGCCTACGGCTACAACGACCTCTCGCAGCCTGTGATCCTTACTTCAGGCGACGCATCCGATCTCGGCGTGCTCAAGATGGACGTTGTGCGCTCGGCCGGACGTGCCATAGCCGAATCGCAGCAGGAAATGCGCTACGACCAGACGGCCATCGAGGATGAAGAGGGTAACGATCAGTCGGTGGGCGTGTTGTCGGGAGCGTCCGACAACGTGTTCTACGACGCTGCCAACTATAACTTCTCGCTGATGCGTTTCCGCATGCGTGGCTATGATTCATATCTCACCACCACCTATATCAACGGCGTCCCGTTCAATGATCTCGCCCGCGGCCGTTTCAATTATTCGACGCTCGGCGGCATGAACAGGGCCTTCCGCAATCGCACCACAACGCTGGGCATGGGCGCCGCAAGCTATGGCTTCGGCGGTCTGGGCGGCAGCACCAACATCAACACCATCACCGAGAGCTACGCTCCGGGCTTCTACGGATCGGTGGCCTATACCAACGCCGCATATATGGCCCGCGCCATGCTTCTATATTCAACAGGCATCAACCGCCACGGCTTCGGCCTCACGGTGGGCGCCATCGGCCGCTACTCCAACGAGGGCGTTATCCCCGGCACATTCTACAATTCAGCCGGCCTCTTCCTGTCGATGGAGAAACAGTTCGGCACCAAGCACTCTCTGACACTCACAGCCTTCGGCGCCCCGACCCAGCGCGCCACCAACTCGGCAACCTATCTCGAAGCCTACGAGCTCGCCGACGACAACCTCTACAACCCCAACTGGGGCTGGCAAGACGGCAAGAAACGCAGCTCGAAAATCGTTGAGACTTTCGACCCCACCGTCATCCTCAACTGGCTATGGAAGCCGAAGACAGGCACATCGCTCAATACCGGTTTCGCTTTCCGCTCGGTCAACTATTCGACCTCGGCGCTCAACTGGTACAACGCCCGCGACCCGCGTCCGGACTACTACCGCTATCTGCCCTCGTACTGGACAGACAATCAGGATGCCTACGACATGTACACGGATCTGTGGCATCAGTCGTCGTTCCGTCAGATAGACTGGGATGCCCTGTATCAGGCCAACTACCTCAACAACGAGGCCAACAAAGCCAATCCCGACGGCACACAGAAGGGCTCGACCTACATTCTGGAAAACCGCCACAGCAACCAGCTCAACTTCATCTTCAGCTCGGTGCTCAACCACCGCCTCAACGACAACATGACCCTCCAGGCAGGCGTGTCGGCCAACTACACCCGCGCCCACTACTACAAGACCATCCGCGATCTGCTCGGCGGCGAGTTCTGGCTCGATATCGACCAGTTCAGCGAACGCGACTTCCCCGACAACCCCGAATTGCTACAGAACGACCTCAACAACCCGAACCGCCGCGTGGGCGAGGACGACAAGTTCGGCTACAACTACTATATCAACGCCATCCAGGCCAAAGCATGGATCCAGAACATGATAACCCTTCCGAAATGGGACATCAACTACGGACTGGAGATGAGCTACACGCAGTTCCAGCGCGACGGCAAGATGCGCAACGGCCGCGCACCGCTCAACTCCTACGGCAAGGGCGACACCCACAAATTTGACAACGGCGCGATAAAAGCAGGCGCAACCTACAAGCTCAACGGCCGCAACTTCTTCTCGGCCCACGCCGAATACTCCACCATGGCTCCGCTCTTTGAATACGCCTATATCTCGCCGCGCATCAAGGACACTGCCATCGACGGCCTCACCAGCACCCGCATGTTCTCGGTCGATCTCTCCTACAACTGGAACTACCGCCGCTTCCGCGGATCGGTCAGCGGTTTCTTCACCAACATGTATGACCTCACCGAACGCACATCGTACTACGACGACCAGTATTCGACCTTCATGAACTATGTGACCAAAGGCGTGAAGCAGAATTACAAAGGCATCGAGGTGGGCATGGCCTTCAAGATCACCCCGAGCCTCACTGCCACAGCCGCCGGCACGATAGCCAGCTACCGCTATAAAAACAACCCCACGGGCGTGCGCAGCTATGAAAACGGCATGGCAGCAGATACCGCCACCACCGTCTATCTGAAGAATTATCACATCGGAGGCACCCCGCAGACGGCTGTCAATATCGGCCTCGACTGGGCAGCGCCGCGCATGTGGTTCTTCAACATCAACGCATCGTGGATGGGTAATGCCTACGTGAACCAGAGCCCAGTGCGTCACGAAGCGCTCACCAACCTCTGGACCCTGTATCCCGATCCCGAGCAGCTTGAAGCAGCAGTGAAAAACATCACATCCGAGGACAAACTCAACAATGCCTTCACCCTCAATCTGTCGGTGGGCAAGCTGATCTACCTCGACCGTCGCACAAGCCTGAATATCAATGTCAACGTCGACAATCTCCTCAATAAGAAAAACATCATGACCTACGGTTATCAGCAGGGTCGTTTCGACTACACCGACTTCAACCGTATGAAATACCCCAACAAATACTATTATGCCCAGGGTATCAAGGTGTTTGTCAATGTGGGCATCCGTTTCTAAAACTTAACAGCTAACAACTAACACGTTCAGACATGAAAATATATAAATCAATGTTGGCTGCGCTCACGCTTGCCGTATCGTCGGTAGCGCTTACGGGCTGCGATGAAGATCTCGCCGTGCCGCCGCTGTCGATACCGTCAACCGACGTGCGCGCCAATATGACGATCGCCGAGTTCAAGGCCAAATACTGGTCGGGCGAGAATAACTACTGCACCCTTGTGGGTCAAAACGACAACGGCGAGGACATCATCCTCGGCGGCCGCATCATCGCCTCAGACGAGGGCGGCAACATCTACCAGAACCTGATGCTCCAGGACGAGACGGGCGCCATCACCATAGCCACTCTGACATCGAGCAACGACGGATTGAGCGATCTCAACACCCAGTATAAAGTGGGCGAAGAGATGTATATCAACGCCACCGGACTCTATGCGGGCAAATATGCCGGACTCTTCCAGATCGGCACCGCCGGCGACTACAACGGCACACCGCAGACCTCGAAAATGCCGGCCACCGAATTCCTGAGCCACACATTCCTCAACGGACTGCCTCAGCCCTCGAAGTTGACGGTGATCGACATGACGATACCCGAAATCAATGCCCTCAACTCTGTTGAGGATCAGCAGAAATATCAGAGCCAGCTCATCAGAATCAACGACGTGTCGTGGATCGGTGGCGGCGAGCTCAACTGGGGCGAGACAGGCTCGTCGTCGGCCGGTGTAAACCGTTATCTCATCGATGCCGCCGGCAACCGTCTGCTCGTGCGCAACAGCAACAAATCGGACTTCTGCGACCAGAAGCTCCCGGCCGGCCACGGAACGGTAACCGGCATCCTGAGCTACTACAACGGCGCATGGCAGTTCCTGTTCCGCACGCCCGCCGACTGCGCCGGATTTGAAGGCGAAGGCTACGGCCCTGTTATGGAAGGCGACGGCACGGCTGAATCGCCCTACACCGTAGGCGGCGTGCTTGCAGGCGCACAGGGCAGCGAGCAGTGGGTGACAGGCTACATCGTAGGCTGGGTTGAGGGTCAGGTGCTCTCGACCGGCGCTCACTTCACCGTTCCCGCATCGTCGGCTTCCAACCTGCTTTTGGCAGCGAGCCCCACGGAAACTAACGTTTCCAATTGCATCCCCGTGCAGCTCACCAGCGGCAGCGCCGTTCGCACGGCACTCAACCTCCAGAACAATCCCGACAACCTGGGCAAACAGGTTTCGATCAAGGGTAATCTCGAGTCATACTTCGGCGCCGCCGGCGTGAAAGCACCCACAGCATACGCCTGTGGCGACAAAGGCGACGACAGCGGCACAACGCCTGACACCCCGAATCCTCCGGCGGGCTCCGGCGACGGCACATCCGACAAGCCCTACGAAGTTTCGCAGGTGCTCGGGGGCGCCACAGGCACCGGCGTGTGGATGACAGGCTATATCGTGGGCGCAGTCAACGACAAGTCGATCTCCGACGCAGCGTTCACGGGACCTTTCGCACTTAAGACCAATCTGCTTCTGGCAGCCACAGCGGGCGAAACCGACATCAACAAATGCGTTGCCGTGCAGCTTCCCGCAGGCAAAGTGCGCGATGCCCTCAATCTCGTTGACAACGCCGGCAACCTCGGCAAACAGGTAGCTATCAAAGGCAATCTTGAAAAATACTTCGGCGTTGCCGGCATGAAGAGCGTGAGCGATTATGCATGGGGCAACGCCGGCGGCGGCGACACGCCCGTCAGCGGCGCCACCTTCAAGAAAGTGACCAGCATCACTTCCGGCAAGCAGTATCTGCTCGTGGCATCGGGCAAGGCAGCTCTCCTCGACACCCGCAATTATGGTTATCTCCCGGTGACTGACGTGACCGACAACGGCGGCACAATCACAGCCGACGCTGCCAACGCCTACACCATCGAAAGCACCAGCGGCGGCTACACCATCAAGATGAGCGACGGCCGCTACATATATCAGACCGGAACATACAACAGCTTCAACTTCTCGGCTTCGCCCTCCGAAGGCAACGTCTGGACAATCGCCGCACAGGGCGACGGAACGTTCAAGATCACCAACGTGTCGACCGGCAAGTTTATCCAGTATGACTCGAATTACACTTCCTACGGCTGCTACAGCGCTTCACAAGGCGTGATGCCGGCCCTCTACGAGAAACAGTAATCAATACACCTTAATTAATATATAAGGAAATGAAAAAAATCAAAGCTTACGTAGGCTTGATGATGACCGCGCTGGTGGCCGGCTGGTCGATGACGTCGTGTCAGGACGATTTCGACTCACCCGCCATGAACATCCCCGTGGCAACAATCCAGCCCAATACGACGATTGCCGACGTCAAGGCCAAATTCTGGAACGATGCCGACAATTATATCGACACCATCCGTCTGGCCGACAACGGCGACCATGTGATCATAGCCGGCCGCGTGGTCAGCTCCGACGCATCGGGCAACATCTACAAAAACCTCGTGATCCAGGATAAGACGGGCGCCCTTACGCTGTCGATCAACGCCAACTCGCTCTACAACGAATACCGCATCGGTCAGGAGATAGTGATCGACCTCACCGATATGTATATCGGCAAGTACAGCACCCTCCAGCAGATGGGCTTCCCCGACTATTCGGCCGCCTATGGCTGGCAGGCAACATTCATGCCTCTTGAATTCTTCAAGGATCATGCGCAGCTCAACGGCCTTCCCGAGCCATCGAAGATCGACACGCTCACACTGTCGATCGGCGATCTCGGCAACGGCTCGGCCGAGCTTCAGAAATATCAGAGCCAGCTGGTGCGCTTCAACAACGTGGCCTTTGAAGAGGGCGGCGAAGTGACCTTCTGCACGGCACACAAAGTGAACACCAACCGCACCCTCAAGGATGCCAACGGCAATACCATCATCGTGCGCACATCGGGCTACGCCAACTTCTGGAGCACACGTCTGCCCGCCGGCTACGGCGACGTCGTGGGCATCCTCTCGACTTACAAATCGGGCGGCAACATCCAGTGGCAGCTCGTGCTCCGCAGCACCGGGGACCTCATGAACTTCGGCAACCCGACACTTCCCAAAGGCACGGAGGACAACCCCTACGACGTTCTCGAGGCCATCGATATGGTCAACAATTCGACAGCCAAATCAGCGTGGTACACCGGCTATATCGTAGGTAGCGTCAAAGCCGGTGTCGAAACCGTAAGCTCGGCTTCCGACATCATCTGGGGCACTGACGCCGAACTGGCCAACAATCTCGTGATCGGCCAGACGGCAGAATCGAAATCGCTCGATGAGGTGATGTTCGTCACGCTGCCGCAGGGATCGCCGCTGCGTGAGTACGGCAACCTCCGCGACGTGCCCGGAAACTACGGCAAACAGATGTGGATTCTCGCCACTCCGGGCGAGGAACTCGGCATGAAAGCCTTCACCGGCAACACCGGCGCCGTCAACACATGGCGCATCGAAGGTGTCACAGTGCCAGGCTCTGAAACACCCGGCGGCCCCGTGGCCGAAGGCGACGGCTCCGAAGCCAAGCCCTACAATCCCACACAGGTGCTTGCTAAAGGCAAATCGGTCAACGAACCCGGCAAATGGGTGAGCGGCTACATCGTAGGTTATGTTCCCGACAAATATCTCGACGGCGCTCTCTTCACCGTTCCCGCGACATCGGCTACCAACGTGCTTCTGGCCACGACACCCGACGAAACGGACTACAGCAAATGCGTGCCCGTAAAGCTTCCGGCCGGCAACATCCGCTCGGCTCTCAACCTCATGGACAACCCCGGCAACCACAAGAAGCTCTGCTCAGTCTATGGCACACTCGTGGCCTACTTCGGCGTGGCCGGTGTGAGAGAGACATCGGACTGCAAGATCGAAGGCGGCGGCGAGACTCCGACACCTCCGACGCCCGGCGATGCCGTGACCTCGTTCACTGAAAACTTCGACGGCGGCACATCGTTCCCGACCACAGTCGGTTTTACCATAGCCGAAACCTCGGGCAACGCTTCGTGGTTTATCCGCAAGGCCGACGCCAACAATCCCACCAACTGCGCCGAAGTCACCGGCTACGGCAGCAACAAGACACCGGGCGCCAACGGATTCGTTTCGTGGCTCATCTCATGTCCGCTCAATGTCGACGGCATGACCAGCAAGGTGCTCACATTCAAATCGAAAGTCGGCTACTCCGGCAACGGCACCCTCGAAGTCTACGCCCTCTCGTCGGCCGATCCCGGCACCGCGACAAAAACGAAGCTCAACGCCACCATACCCCAGCCCACCGGCTCATGGGGCGACTATGTGGAATCGGGCAACGTATCGCTCGCAGGCCTTTCGGGCACCGTGTACATCGGCTTCTGCTACACAGCGGCACAGGGTTCGGGCTACACCACCTATCGTGTTGAAGACGTAGTGGCCGGCACTGCCGGTACGGGCGGCGGCGACACTCCGACGCCTCCGGTGACCGGCAGCAACAGCGCTGACCTCGGCACGCTCACAGCCAGCAGCTCCTACAAGACCGTCACCACAACTGACGGCTGGGTGGCCACTAACTGCGCCGTGCAGACCGGCGGAGCCAAGGACAACAACCCGGCATTCACGATGATCGGCTCGTCGGCCGACATTCACGCTGTTTGCCTCAATGGCAAGGCGTCGACTCCCGGCTCGCTGGTTTCGCCGACACTCACCGGCGGCATCAAGAAGCTGTCGTTTAAATACGGTTTCGCATTCAGCGACAAACAGGCCAAGTTCACCATCAACATCAAGCAGAACGGCGCCGTTGTCAAGACGCAGACTGTCGACCTCACCTCGGTCACCAAGGGTCAGGCCGTGGATTTCAGCATGGACTGCAACGTAAGCGGCAGCTTCGTGATTGAAATTGTCAACGACTGCAAGACGGGCACTGACAAGAATGTTGACCGCGTTTCGATCTGGGACATCACCTGGAGCAATATGTGATCAAATCACCTCAATAAACACCGGTGGCGGGCTCGATTGGGCTCGCCACTGCTGTTTTTATGGGGGGGGGATGGCGGGGGCTTAGCGTGCGGGGGCTTAGCTAAATTAGCTAAAATAGCTATGGTAGCTAACTTAGCGGGGGCTTAGCGGGGACGGGTGAATTTTTGCTATGATTAACTAAGATTGTTGACGGGAATTGCAAATAATTATTAACTTTGCACGAAATAGTATAGTTACGTCACGGCATCGCGCTGCGGCATCTCACTTCAATAGAAAAAGACACAGCATGAGTTCGAAATACACTTATATCGACATCGTAGTCAATGTCATGGAGGGCGGCCTCCCGGCAACAACATGTGCCACCGAAGGCGCACCCTCGCTGCAGCTCCCGTCGCTCAACGAGATCACCTCGCATTTCAGCGATCTGACAGAGGGATATCTGTTGTGGAATGCCGGCGGACGCCGTGGCTGCACCTATTTCAGCCTCGACAGAGTGAGCGGTCAGCCGAAGCTGTCGGTGACGCTGCTCGCCGACAACAATGTGCTGCTGGCCGGCCGTCAGGTGGTGATGCTCCTGTCGGCTATCAAAAGCCGTGTGTTTGAAGGTGAGGCGCTTACGCCTGATACGTTCGACCGTCTGATCCGTGAATCGGGCATGGCCGAGCAGCCGCTCCGTTGCGACGACGACGGCTACGGCGACATGAACGGCACCGCCGTAGCTTACCGCACCTACGCATCGCCCGGCGAGCTGTCGAACATCATCGGTTTTCCGCGCCAGAAACCCTATACGGGCTATCACGGTGTCGTAGTGGTGCCGGCAACGGCCGAACAGAATTCGGGCGACAACATGCCGCAGATCACGGTGGCGGTCGACAAGGCTCTCATGGTGGTGTGCCCCGAAGGGGTCAGCGCTTCAGCGCAGCGCTTGAGCTTCTCCGACCATCTCACCGTCACTTACCGCTGTCCGGGCTTCGATCCGGTGTCGGTGATGTTTGAGGTGGGGACGACCAACCGCTACGTGCGCATCAACGGGCCGGCACTCATTGTCAACAGTGCCGCACATGCCGGCATCGTGTTCCGCCGCCGCGTGCCCTACAACGTGATCACCACCGGCGGACAGCATGTAGACACCTACACCATCCTCATTAACGGCCGCACGGCCAACCGCACCGAAGAGGGCTTTGAAGTGGCCAACACCGATTTCGAAAACGGAATAGTGCGCATCACCGTGTCGTCGACCAATTTCAGCTCCTACTCCAACGATTTCTCACCCGAGAGCCTCGAGGCAGCCTCGCCGCTCGAAGTGGTGCTCGAGCCCGAATCGCGCGACATCCTGCTGCGTCTGGATTTCGGCGACGGCCGCGTGGTGGAGGAACACCTCAACATAGAAAAAAACACTCCCGAATATTGCCGTCTGCGCGCAGGCTCGTTCCACGGATTTCGCGCACACCGACTGATGGGGAGCAAGCCCGAGACTTACAATATCGACGTGCGTCCCAC
>OHBU01000517.1_pt1 | contig 14092 bp, 10 predicted proteins | sample 1577421 | NCBI WGS metagenome assembly OHBU01 (sample SAMEA3879550, study PRJEB24766) | human gut metagenome | biome: human-associated habitat; feature: feces | place: USA | collected 1985/1987 | reverse complement strand
GCAGCGAAGTGGCCGCCCTCTACGCCGCCCGTCGCGAGCAGCTCCGCACCATCGTGGCCTCCCGCCGCGCCGAGCAGAAAGCGTGGGCCGAGGCCAATCCGGCGCTCGCCGTCACGCTCAAAGGCTATTATGAAGGTGTGTTGCCCCATATCGACTACCGCGCCATTGTCCACAAAGCCAACGTGGCCACCCGCACCGCATCGGCCGACGTGCTCGCCGAGCTCGGCCGCAAAGTGGGCAACATGATAGTGTCCAGCGCCGACCTCGCCAACTCCGACAAGACCGACGCCTTCCTCAAACAGACCGGTGCGCTGAAACACGGCGACTTCACCGGAGCCTTCCTCCATGCCGGCGTGAGCGAGCTCACCATGGCCTCCATCATGAACGGCATTGTGCTCCACGGCGGAATGCTGGCAGCCTGCGGCACATTTTTCGTGTTTTCCGATTATATGAAACCGGCAGTGCGCATGGCCGCGCTCATGGAACTGCCCGTGAAATATGTGTGGACCCACGACGCCTTCCGCGTCGGCGAGGACGGTCCCACCCATGAGCCCGTCGAACAAGAGGCTCAGATACGTCTGCTCGAAGAGCTCCACAATCTGTCGGGCCGCCGCTCCATGCTTGTGATCCGCCCGGCCGACTCCGCCGAGGCCACCATAGCCTGGGAGATGGCGATGGAAAACCGCGACACTCCCACGGCGCTCATACTCACGCGTCAGGATGTCACCGACCTGCCGTCGGTTACCGGCGACCGCTACGACGAAGCCGAAGGCATGCGCCACGGCGGCTATGTGGTCATGGATGCCCCCTCGGCTGAGGTGACACTTGTGGCCAACGGCTCCGAAGTTTCGCTCCTCTGTCAGGTTGCCGTGCTTCTTGAGGCTGAGGGCGTCAAAGCCCGCGTCGTTTCGGTGCCGTCGCTCGGCCTGTTCGAGGATCAGGACGAAGATTACCGTCAGAGCGTCATCCCCGCCGGCATCCCCGTGTTCGGGCTTACAGCCGGCCTTCCCTCGACGCTCCGCGGTGTCTGCGGCCCCCGCGCCCGCGTCTACGGCCTCGACCGCTTCGGTGCGTCGGCGCCCTACAAGGTGCTCGACGAAAAGTTTGGCTTCACCCCTCAGAACATTCTCCGCGAAGTCCTTGCCTTCATTGGCAGGTAGGGCCGTGTGTTTTTGGGAATTAATATTTGTTTTAACGCATATTAACGTATAATTTGTCGGTGTTTAGCCTACATCTGTCTATGTTTGCATCCGACGTTGATGCGGCATCCGCCGTTGTGTCCGCGTCGAATATGTTAACCGTCTGATACCATTGTCATTCCCGATTTTTCTCATATTGGCTTGGCAATTATCTCAACGACTTGAAACGTATTATTTAATCAATATTATTAACCAATCTTACATTCAACATGAGAAAAATCTACTCTCTATTTTTGTTGATGCTTCTCCCGCTGCTGGCTGTAGCCCAGGACAATCAGGCTATATCCAAGACCCACACCAACTACAGCCCCTCATCGGGAAGAATGCAAGAGTACGCCCTGCAGATTCCTTATGCGGCAGCTGTGGGTCACGCCATGCCGTCGCAGGTAGGCGACTCTTACACCATCGGCATGTGGTTCAAACAGTCCGCACGCAACAGCTGTACCTATTACCGTGCAGTTAAACGTTCCGTACTTATGGGCCTCTCGACCACCGAACACATGAACCTCAACGGTAACTGGCTTCTGGAAATCAACGCCGACGGCAAGTTTCAATTAGACGGACACGGCGGTGAAAACAACGGAGCAGGCACCTACAGCATGGTCGGCGAAGTTTCCGGCAGTCCCACTGTTGAGCTCGACACCTGGTATTATGTCACTTTCGTTGTAGACAACGTCAACTTCAAAGCCGCCCTTTATCTCGACGGCGACCTCGTTAAAGAATGGGCCACGAGCACTCCGGGTCTTTTCTACGGTCCTACCGCTTCTCCCTGGAGCGACGGTGTGTTCCGATTCGCAGACTACGGTTTCTCCGGTGCTGTTGACGAAATCAACATCTACAACCGCGCTCTTACAGCCGACGAAGTGGCAGTAGCCAAAGTAAACGCCAACGCCGTTAGCGGCATGACCGGCTACTACACCCTCAACGCATCTACCGACGGCACATTCGCCAACGAAGCCACGAATGCAGCTTCCGGCACTAATGCCTCCTATCTCCTCGGCACCGCTCAAAATTTCTGGGCCGACAGCGGTCTTATCACAATGGCTTATTCATCGGCCACCCCTACTTTCGTTGAGGGCCGCGAAAATCTCCCCGTTGATGCGTCAGTGACCATCAGGGACGGTGAAGGCGGTACGCTCTCCGTTTCCGACGGCAGAAACTCCTATGTAGCTGCCGACGATCCCTATACCATCTCTACTGGCACAGTGCTCACTCTTACCGCCACTCCTGCCGAAGGCTATGAACTCGTAGGCATATATGCCGCATCTGCCGCAGGCGATATCGAAGCTGAAATTGCCAATGGCGGAACTTACACCGTTGTCAAGGACATCACACTGACCGCACGCTACACTAACGAAACCTACGCGCTGACCGTCAACAATGCTCTCAACGTGCCTTACACGCTGACCTACGGCGGAACTGAAGTTTCCGACCTCACCCAGCTTATGGGAGGCGGCGCAGAATACAAACTCACTCTCAATGTGCCCGAAAGCATGGTTCTCGAAAGCGTCCAGCTCGGCACAGAGACCCTTACGGCTGTCGACGGCGTCTACACCATCACTCTTGATGCCGATGCCACCCTCACCATCAACGCACGCAACAAAGCCCAGTACACCGTAACAATCAACCAGCCCACCGGCGGTACGGTTGCAGTTGCCAAAGGCTCAACAGCAATCAGCTCCGGCGATAAGGTTTACGAAAACGACGTGCTGACCCTCAGCAACACCAAAGATTCCGGCTACACTTTCGTCAACTACGTGATCAACGGCTCAAACACAACAGCCGAGACATATACCGTAACCGGCGATGTAACAATCTCAGCCCTCTTCGAAGAAGGCGTTGAATACTGCTACCCCGAAGGCAACGCAACCCGCTCGGATTCACGTGGTATCACTTTGCTCACCGTATCCGATGATCAGGGTAACACCGCTACCGTAACCGGTGCCGGCACTTCCGGAACCCACGCTCTCTACACCGACCAGACTTCAACAGTATTCGTCACAAAGCCCGGTGCTACCGTGACAATCAAGAATAATGGTTCAGGAACCTGGATGTCAAGCTACGTTTATGTTGACTATGACAAAAACGGCACATTCGATTTCACTGCAGCAAACTGCGCAGGCGCAAAGGTTGACGGCGAACTCGTTTCACACACCGGTTATTCCGGCACTTCATCCGATCCTACTGTAACATGCACAGGCTCTTCAATTGACTGGCAGGCCTCCTTCACCCTCACGATGCCGACATTCGTAATTCCCGAAGACCTTGCACCCGGCAACTACCGCATCCGCCACAAAGTTGACTGGAACTGTGTGGATCCTTGCGGTCGTCTGTCAGCCAACGGTTTCTCCGACAACTTCATGGATGCCAATGGTGGCGGTGTCATCGACTTCACCATCCGCATCGAATCGGAAGATTACGAAACAGCCCGCACCATCACCGTCGCTTCCGCTGACGAATCACTCGGCACTGTAGCCATCACAGATCCCGCAACCTCGGAATCCTCGATATCCACCGTTCAGAAAGGTGTTACCGTGAAAGCCACTCCGGCTGCCGGCTACGCTTTCCTCAACTGGACCGACGGCGATAACAATGTAGTGGCTACCACCGCATCCTACATCTACACCGGCGAAACCGATGTCACACTCACCGCTCACTTCGGCTATGCAGTGAACTTCACCGTAGGATCTGACGGCACAGCCACCGTAGTTGCCAACGGCACAAGCCTCAGCTCGGGCGATGTGGTCGCTCCCGGCACTGAAGTAGTGATCACCCTATCACCCGCCGACGGCAAGAACGCTCTCGTCGAACTCAACGGCACAAACGTAACTCTCGAAGGCAACACCTTCACCTTCACCGTTGAAGAGGCTACTACTATCGCAATCACATTCGTTGACCAGATCAACCACATCACTATCGTCACCGAAGGCAACGGCAGCGTTCAGGTATGGACAGGCTACGATCTTGACAACGGCAACAAACCTGCAGGCGTTCAGCTCACCACAGGCAGCATCATCCCCACCTACAGCGAATCGCTTGATGACAACATGCGTGCCCTCGAATGCTTCTTGATCCCCGGCACCACCGCCGACGGATATGAAAGCATCTCAAGCTTATCTTACTCGATCGGCAGCGACGTTGTCAATATCGATCTCAACACCTACGAATTCGTAACGATGGACACGAGCCTCGAGATACCTTCCGATTTCAACGAAGCAACCGTTGCAATGGAGATTCCTCTGGCCGACGTCAACGGTGAAGTGACACTCAACGTCACCTTCACAGGCAGCACCCAGGGTATCGGCGAAATCGGTATCGACGAAGCCAACGGCCCGGTTGAATTCTACAACCTCCAGGGCGTACGTGTAGCAGCTGAAAACCTCGTTCCCGGTTTCTACATTGTCCGTCAGGGCAACACCGCCAAGAAGGTATTCATCCAGAAATAATCCTCCATTATTTCATAACACCCCCGAAAAGGAGCGCCTCGGCGCTCCTTTTTTACTACCCCAACTAACGACAGGAGCGGCGGCTCCAGCCGCCGACAGCCTTACTGCGTGCAAGTCTGCTTATTACACCTTTTTTGAAGGATTTCGCTGACGCATCACTGGCGCGACCGCATGGTCCATATCCGTATGGCTCCCCCCGAAAATCCATACGCCTATGGCGGACGCATCATTGGCGCGTCCCTACATTGCGGGCGGTATCGTCATCATCATTCCCCCGATCCCGGCATTGCGTGCGTCGGCACCATCCCCCCCCCGGAAAATTCACACGCCTATGGCGGACGCGCCACCGTTGCGTCCGCCATAGGCGTGTGAACGGAAAATGACCCGTTTTGATGGCATTTCGTCACAAGAAAGCAGGGGTTTGTCACACATGCGACCCTGAAATTTGTTTTCAGGGTGGGGGAGACCTTAACTTTGTAATGTCGGAAGGGACGAAACAGTCCCCTTAAGGAGATCAAAATCCACCCCTCTCCCGACGCCGCGGCTGCGAAGCTCACGGTCACAAGAAGATTCCGTTACTGATGCTAAGAGAAGCACACATTTAAGGTTGAAAATTTTAATAGATGTGAGAAACACATTGAGAAGCACACAGAAAGATTAATGAAAAACACCGTACCTTGTCTTCAATCCGATTCTTGAAACAACACACCGACGAACACTGGAAAACACACATCCAGTCGAGGAGGCAGCACAGAGGCTCAGGCCCTGACTGCCTCCTCTTTTCGCATCCGGGCCATTACACCGGCAAACGGCCGAAAATAGGGAATATCACGCCGGCCGCTAACCAAATATATCGCAGGATTGTTGTAACTTTGTGCAAACCGTAACAAACGACGGCGTGCGGCACCGTGAGCCATTCGCTCCGACATAACCAAAATGAAGTAACACTAAAGAAACATAACCGAAAATGACATTTGAAGAACTGGGCGTGCGCGACGACTTGCGGGGCGCTATCGAAGAACTGGGATTTGAGTCACCGATGCCTGTGCAGGAGAAGGTGATACCGCATTTGCTGAGCCGCGAGGGCGACGTGGTGGCTCTGGCACAGACAGGCACCGGCAAGACGGCGGCCTTCGGGCTGCCGCTGCTGCAGCGCATCGACCCCGACGTCAACCGCCCGCAGGCGCTCATCCTCTCGCCTACGCGCGAGCTATGCCTGCAGATAGGCAGCGATCTGGCCGACTTCTCGAAATATATGCCCCAGGTGAGGGTGCTCCCGGTCTACGGCGGCTCGAGCATCGAAAGCCAGATACGCGCGCTGCGCCAGGGCGTGCAGATCATAGTGGCCACCCCCGGCCGTCTCATCGACCTCATAAAGCGAGGCGTGGTGAATCTCGACGACGTACACACCGTGGTGCTTGACGAGGCCGACGAGATGCTCAACATGGGCTTCCTCGACTCTATCGACGAGATCCTGGTTTCGGTGCCCGCCGACCGCAAGATGCTGATGTTCTCGGCCACGATGCCCGACGAGATAGCCCGCATAGCCAGAAAATATATGCACGACCCGGTGGAATTCGTAGTGGGCAACCGCAACGAAGGCGCCGCCAACGTGCGCCATATCTACTATATGGTCAACGCCCGCGACAAATATCTCGCCCTCAAGCGCGTGGCCGACGACACCCCCAGCATCTACGGCATCATCTTCTGCCGCACCAGGCGCGACACCCAGGAGGTGGCCGACAAGCTGATAGCCGACGGCTACAACGCCGACGCCCTCCACGGCGATCTCTCGCAGCAGCAGCGCGACCTGGTGATGCGCAAGTTCCGCGACCGCGTGATCACGCTGCTCGTGGCCACTGACGTGGCCGCGCGCGGTCTCGACGTCGACGATCTGACCCACGTGATCAACTTCGGCCTGCCCGACGATCCGGCCGTCTACACCCACCGCTCGGGCCGCACCGGCCGCGCCGGCAAGACGGGCATCTCGGTGGCCATAATCCACTCGCGCGAGAAAGGCAAGCTGCGCGAGATCGAGAAAAAGATAGGCAAGAAATTCGAGCGCAAGGAAGTGCCCACGCCGCAGCATATCATCGAAAAACAGCTCTACAATCTGGCCGATCGTCTGGAACGCGTGGAGGTCGACGATGAGGAGATAGCCAAATATCTGCCCGGCATAAGCCGTAAGCTCGGATGGCTCTCGGGCGAGGACCTGCTCAAGCGCGTCATCTCGCTCGAATTCAACCGCCTGCTCGACTACTACCGCGACGCCCCGGCGCTCGACTTCATCGACGAGAAACCCTCTCGCGAAAAGAAAGAGCGCAAACGCCCGGCTACCGACGCCGAGAAGGACCGCCGCACCGCCGAGCGCGGCATGGAGCGAATCTATGTCAACGTGGGCAAGAACGACGGTTTCTATGCCGGCAATCTCATCGACATGCTCAACCATTGCGTGGCAGGCAAGCGCGTGGATGTGGGCCGCATCGACCTGCTGCCCGGCTACTCGCTCTTCGACGTCACGAAAGCCGACGGCCGGCGAGTGATCGAGGGGCTGCGGGGTGCCGAATGGATGGGCAAGCGCGTCTACAGCGAGGTGGCCGAGGCCGACAAGGACTATGCCCACGCCTCGGCACGCAAGAAACGCGCCGGCGATGCTTCCGGAGCGCAGGAGGGCGGTGAAGAGACCACCTACGACTACTTTCTGAAAAAATCGCGCTTCTCAGGTAAAAAAGCCACCAAGAAGTCAAAAAAACGCTAACTTTGCATTTTAACGCCGCGCCCGGCGCTTCAACTCCGGCGCGGCCGACGAACCCATCAGCAGAAGAGAAGAAAACATGAAGATTATCCGACACGTCATGGCATCGGCGCTCGCGCTTCTTGCCGTCATGCTGCCCGTAGGTGTGGGCGCCTGGACCATCTCCGACGCCTTTGCCACGGCTGGCGGCGATATCATCCCGCTGCTCGACCGCAACGCGCGCCTCGACATGATCGATTATTTCAACAGCGGCATGGACCGTCCCTCGACCAACGAGCTGGCGGGACGTTCGAGCATAACGCGGATGGACGACAGGTCGATGCGCATCAGACTCACGGATGCTTCAAACTATCAGCTGGCGGCTCTGCCCGCGGGCGCCGACACCCTCGTGGCCGTGATAGCCACGGTGCTGACGCCGGCTCCCGACAGCCGCATGGCCGTCTACACCCGCTCCTGGGACAAAGATCTCACTAAAAACATCTTCAAGCAGCCCGTGCTCTCCGACTGGCTCACGGCCGAAGGTCGCCGCCACCGCGATGAAGTGGCGAAGCTCGTGCCATTCATGCTCACGGCCTACGACTACGATCCCGCCACCTCCACGCTCACGCTGAGCGACAACTCCCGGCAGTGTCTGTCGGAAGAAGTGTATGAAACGGTGCGCCCCTATCTGAAAGAGAAACTGGTGTACCGCTGGAACGGTAAGAAATTCACGGCTGTGAAATGAACGCCCGCGCTTTATCACTCAGTCAGCTCAACCGCCGCGTGGCCGACGCACTGAGCATGGCACCCCTGCAGAACGTGTGGGTAGTGGCCGAGCTTTCCGATCTGCGCATCAGCCACGGACATTGCTACGTGGAGCTTATGGAAAAGGATGCCGACACCGGCACGGTGACCGCGCGACTCCGCGCCGTGATGTGGGCGAGCGTGTTCCCGCGACTCAACGCCGAGTTTATGGCCGGCACCGGCCGCCGGCTTGAAAGCGGCCTTAAAGTGATGGTGTGCGGCACGGTGAGCTATCATGCGGCCTACGGCATCTCGTTTGTGATATCGGCCATCGATCCTTCCTACACCATGGGCGAGGCCGAACGGCGCCGCCGCGAAATAATCGACCGCCTGACAAAAGAAGGGGTGCTCGACCTCAACCGCAGCCTCGAATGGCCCGACGTGCCCAGCCGCATTGCCATCATCTCGGCCCGTGGCGCCGCCGGTTACGGCGATTTCATCCATCAGCTCTTCACCAACGCCTCGCATCTGCGCTTCAGCACCACACTGTTTGAGGCCATGATGCAGGGCGACCGCACGTCGCCCTCGGTGATCGCTGCCCTGGAGGAGATAGCCATGCGTGCCGACGACTTCGACTGCGTGGTGATAATCCGCGGCGGCGGTGCCACCAGCGATCTGCTCGCCTTCGACGACTATGCCCTGGCCAACAATGTGGCGCAGTTCCCGCTCCCCGTTGTGATAGGCATAGGCCATGAGCGCGACATCACCGTGCTCGACTATGTGGCCAACATGCGCGTCAAGACGCCGACAGCCGCCGCCGAATGGCTCATAGCGCGCGGCGACACCGCCCTCTGCGCCGCATGGGCTCCGACATCGTGCTGCGGGCCTCCGACCTCATAGCGGGCGCCAAGACGCATCTGGCTTATCTCGACAGCGCCCTCTCCACGGCCCCTGGCGCAGCCATGCAGCGCGCCACCGCCGCCCTGCAGCGCTCGGTGATGATGCTCGGCCAGACCGGTGTGCGCCGCCTGGCACCCGAGCTGTCGCGCCTCACCGCCACCGGCCATGCCATTGCCACGGCCGCCGCCACGGCGATAGCGCGCGCCACCGACCGCCTCGACAGCCGCCGCTCGCTGCTCGAAGCCCTCTCTCCGGCCGCAACACTGGCACGCGGCTACTCCATAACGACGGGCGCCGACGGACGCGCCATCCGATCGGCTTCGGCCCTGAAGCCTGGCGAACAGGTGGTGACCACGCTGGCCGACGGCTTTTTCACATCGACAGTCAACAAATAAAAATCATTTTCACACGCAATAACACCTAATGGAACAGACAAACGAATTCAAACCGGTCGGCGAACTCACCTACAATCAGGCCGTGGCCGAACTCGACTCCATACTGCGCACCATGCAGAGCGACAGTTGCGACATCGACCGCCTCACCGTCTACACCCGCCGCGCAACGCTCCTCATCAAGGAGTGCCGCTCACGCCTGACGGCCACCGACGAAGAGCTCCGCGCCATCCTCGCCGACCTCGAAAAATAATCCTCACGCCGCAAACGCCTTCATCATCCATCGCCCGTGAGTTTTTACGAACTGCGACACCGTTACGGCACCATCGCCTTCCTCATCGCCTCTATCGCGGTGGTGGGCGTGTTTCTCTATGTGTCCGACTCCATAGTGCGCGACCTCGCCCGCCAGGAGCGCTCGCGCATGCAGCTGTGGGCCGACGCCACAAAGGAGATTGCTGGTCTGGGCTCCGACGATTCGGGCGACATGGGCGGCAACGACATCGAGTTTCTGTTCAAGATCATAGAGTCAAACGACAACATACCGGTGATCCTCACCGCCGGAGCCGCCGACAGCATCATCGGCCAGCGCAACTATGAGCTGCCCGAGCTGCACGACGGCTTTTCGCCTTACACCGGCGAAAACCTCCGCTTCCTCACTGAAAAACTCGGCAAAATCCGCCGGAGCGACAACGTGATCGACATCGAGATCGCCCCCGGCAACGTGCAGCATCTCTATTACGAGGACTCGACGCTGCTGCGCCGCCTGAGCCTTTATCCCTATATCCAGCTGCTCGTGATGGCCGCCTTTATCCTGGTGGTCTATTTCGCCGTGACCTCGTCGAAGCGTGCCGAGCAGAACAAGGTGTGGGTGGGCCTGTCGAAAGAAACGGCGCATCAGCTCGGCACCCCCATATCGTCGCTCATGGCATGGGTGGAACTGATGCGCGAGCAGAATGTCGACCCCGAAATAGTCGGAGAGATGGACAAGGATGTGCGGCGGCTCTCGACCATCGCCTCGCGCTTCTCCAAGATCGGTTCGCAGCCGCAGATCGAACGCTTCGAGCTCGGCGAGGTGGTGACGGGAGCGGCCGACTATATGCGCACCCGCATCTCCTCACGCATAGCGCTGACGGTGACGGTGACCGACGGCGAGCTTCCCGTGGCCATGTCGGAGCCGTTGATAGAGTGGGTGATGGAAAATCTCATCAAAAACGCTGTCGACGCCATGGAAGGCGCAGGGCGCATCACCATCACCGCCTCGGCCGACGAATCGCGCCGGCAGGCCATAGTGGAGGTGAGCGACACGGGTCGCGGCATGACGCGCAAGATGCGCAAAGATGTGTTCCGCCCCGGATTCACCACCAAGAAACGAGGCTGGGGTCTCGGCCTGACGCTCGCCCGCCGCATCATCCAGCAGTATCACCACGGCCGCATCTATGTCAGCGACTCGGAGCCTGGTGCCGGCACCACATTCCGCATCCTTTTGCCATTGATAACCGCCGACGGAAAGAAGGTATGAAGCATCTGTTTGTCAGCGATTTGGACGGCACGCTGCTCAACCCCGAGAGCCGCATCAGTGCCCGCACCGCCTCGATAGTCACTGAGCTGTCGCGCCGCGGTGTGCTCTTCACTGTGGCCACGGCCCGCACACCCGCCACCGTCGAACCGCTGCTTTCGGCCACACTGACGCTTCCTCCGGCCATCGTCATGACGGGCGCCGCCATGTGGGACCGCCGCCGGCAGTCATATATTAATCCTCATTTCATGGAGCCTGCGACGGCCGCCTGCATCACGGAGGCATGCGCCGCCCACGGCATACGCCCCTTCAGCTACACGCTCGACGGATCGGGCATCATCCGCACCTACTACAACGGACGCACCTCGCGCCGCGAGCAGAAGTTTATCGACGAACGCGCCCATCTGCCGCTTAAGCGCTTTGAAATCAACCCGACAGGTGATGCCGCCATGTCATATCCCGACACGGTGCTGATTTTCGCTCTCGGCTTGCCCGACAGCATCTATCCGCTGGCCGACGAACTGCGCGCCACCGGTCTGTGCTCCGTATCGTCATATCCCGACATTTTCAACAGCGACGTCGCCTTCCTCGAAGTGTTCGCCCCGGGCGTCAGCAAGGCCTCGGCTGTCACCGACCTCAAAAAATTGACGGGCGCCGACCGTCTGACGGTGTTCGGCGACAATCTCAACGATCTCCCCATGATGGCCGTGGCCGACGTAGCCGTTGCTGTCGGCAATGCTTTCCCCGAAGTGAAAGCCGCCGCCGATATTGTCATCGGCTCCAACCGCGACGATGCCGTGGCGCTATATATCTCAGAAGAGCTCACGCAACACATCGAGTGAGCGCAGCGACTGCAATCCGGTATAGTGCAGCGAATAATATTGCAGGATGCCGTCGAGCAGCTGATTGCGCTCGTGGCGCGACATCTTGAACAAATGCATGTTGGCGGGATTCATGCGGCTCAGGGCCACGACGGCGCCCGACTGCACCGGGTCGAGATAATGGCGGTGCATAGGCGCGCTGAGGCGGAAACGGCCGTCGAGCATGTCGAACACCATCCCCTGGCGGTAGCCGCTCACGTCGGGCTCGATGCCGAGAAAACGGCCGAGCCCGTAGAGAAACATCAGATGGAAATTAGCCACCGACCCTGTCGGCAGCCGGTCGAGCAGCGTCACGGCATTGTGGATATAGGCATACGACAGTTCGTCGGGCGGTCCGTCGCGGAGCACTACGCCGAGCACCTCGGCAATGAACATCACCAGCGAACTCTTCACCGGGTTGGTGCGCAGCGAAGTCAGCGGCTCCTCGGCGCGCGGCTCGTGCATTATCATCACCTCGCGTCCGGGCCGGATGTCGGCCACGCACTCCACCAGAGCCAGAGGCATCAGCAGCGCCCGGCGCCGCAACGCCTCGCGCCCGGCGCCCGCCGGGATGGCGAAAGCCACCCGTCCCAGCTCCAGCGAGTATGCCGTCAGTATCGAATGCCGGTCCGTATGCCGCACCGTCCGCAGAGCAATTATATGTAGCTCCTTCTTCATAGCCTCACGCTTTCACTAACCGAACCAATATCTCTAAGCAGCGCACACATCGTGTCGCACAAGTCCGATCAGCTTACATTACGGCCACAAATTTACTCAATCTCCCGAAAATCTCCCTCCCTCACCTCCCAAAACCCACATTAAAAAAGTACACTCATACTCCCAACAAAATCCTGCATTGTGCATCGAGCATCGTGCATTGTGCATTGTTTTATCAAGTTTATTGGCTAAATTTGCATTTGCTGGCATAATCTGCGTATCAGATGCCGGCGAAACTAAATTGACATTATCCAAACCAATCATGAGAAACATTCTTTATATCAACCTGCTTTTAACGGTCGCCGCCGTAATTTTTTCAGCGTGCCATACTCATCAGACCGTAAACATCAAAAATGATAAGGTCATTCTTGCCGAAACCGATAGCATTGAAATCTTGTCACAAGTGATTGATTCAGCCAAGGATGAGTTTGACATTCCTGAAGTTGCTATTTGGCTTCGTAATAAAAATACGGGCGACGAGAAGAAACTGCTCCAGACAGTTCGTCCTAATGAATCTTACTGGTATGTATCTGATGGGACTGAATTTATTCCGGCATCGATAGATTCAATTCCGGTTGTTTACAAAGCGTTTGTGATCAATGAAAATCCACTGCAACTGATAGTCGAGGGTTGTCCCGATTTCAGGAACTATTATTCATATTTCATCGATGTGCCATCACGGAAAGCCAGTTGGGTACCGTCAAACAGCGGCTATATGGGATGGACGGAAGAAGGATATATGGTGTTTCGTTCATACCGTTATGTGTCTGATCCAGACATAGGCGGACGTTATACTCTCTTACAGGTGTTCAATGATAAGGGAGTGATGGTGGATTCCCTGGATCTAAAGCATGTGATACTTGAGGAATACTGATGAAATCACTACCTCAATTCACGATTCACGATTCATGATTCATGTCCACGAAACGATGCTGCGCGGGCTAATTCATAATTTCCTAACGGAAAAGTATACTGCTGTATGTAACTAAATAATATTTTGATGATGAAAAAATATTGGGGAATTATTGCGGGGAAGAAAAAAAGTGCGTATATTTGCACTCGCTTTTGCGCGATATCGCAAACGGCATGGCCCATTCGTCTATCGGTTAGGACGCAAGATTTTCATTCTTGAAAGAGCAGTTCGATTCTGCTATGGGCTACTCAATAAAACAAGCAATAAATTAAAAAAAGACTTAAAGCAATGGCAAACCATAAATCATCGCTTAAAAGAATCCGTCAGACCGCATCACGTCGCCTCCGCAACCGTTATTATGCCAAGACCGCTCGCAACGCCGTGCGCAACCTCCGCAAAGTAACCGACAAAGCTGAAGCTCAGGCTACATTCGTGAAGGTCACCAAGATGCTTGACAAGCTGGCAGCCAAAAATACTATCTCGAAGAACAAGGCTTCCAACCTCAAGAGCAAGCTCGCCCGTCGCATCAACAAGATCGGCGCTTAATCCGAGCATCGGGATTCACACTCCGGCGGCATCCTTATAGGGCTTTGCCGCTTAACTTTAGAAGTTCCGAGGCCCATTCGTCTATCGGTTAGGACGCAAGATTTTCATTCTTGAAAGAGCAGTTC
>OHBU01000516.1_pt1 | contig 14125 bp, 11 predicted proteins | sample 1577421 | NCBI WGS metagenome assembly OHBU01 (sample SAMEA3879550, study PRJEB24766) | human gut metagenome | biome: human-associated habitat; feature: feces | place: USA | collected 1985/1987 | reverse complement strand
GTGATGTTTTTGTACTCTTAATCACTGGTTTTGGTCGGTTGGCTATTGCTTCACTTTTAATACGATTCCCGGCATTATCGTATGTGTAGATAATCGGATTGGCTCCCCAGGAGACAATGGGTGACAGGAAAATGAATGCCAAAAAACGTTTGTGAATGTTCATGGTTTATAGATTTTTGCGCTGCAATATACGAATTTATCCATAATGGAGCAAATCATAGGTATTTTTACTTCTAACCGTAGACTAAAGTTAAAAGCTAAAGTTAAAGGACTTAAGTAAAACACAATACTCCTTAGAGTATCAAATACAATGCAAACTGGGAATCGGAATTCGGATTCTTCAACAAGAGAGTCGGCCGAGGCGGTTAAACGTCGGCGGAGGGGGTGGCCGCAGGGTTGAGGTGGACGTCGAGCTGGGGGAAGGGGAAGCGGAAGCCGCGCTTGGGCAATTCGCTGTAGAAGCGCTCGTTCATCAGATAGAACACGTCCCAGTAGTCGGCCGAGAGCACCCATGCCCTCACGGAGATGTCGATGGAGCTGGCGCCCATGGAGGCGAGGAGCACTTTGGGGGAGCGGTCGGCATTGAGCTTAACGGCATCGACAGGCGACGCGGCCATCTTGCGGTCGGCCTCGGCAACGGCATTCTTTATCTTCTTCGGGGCGAGATGAAACAGGCGGCGGAACCACGAGCGGTGCGGCGCCACATCATCGTCGGGACCGGCACCATCGGCCTGCAGCGCCTCTTCGCGCGCCTCGTTGCGCGCCTCGATGTCGGACGACAGCGTGGTCTTGACGATGCGCGGCTCCTCGTCGAGCATGGCGAGGATCTCGCGCCGGGCGTCCTCAAACGAGTCGCCGTAGCTTATCGAGACGGTCCAGTCGATGCGGCGGTATTGTTCGCGTGACCAGTTGTTGACCGACGAAGTGGAGAGTCCGCCGTTGGGGATGATGATCGACTTGTTGTCGTAGGTGCAGATGATGGTGGAGAATATCTGAATCTCGGTAACAAAACCGGCATAGCCCTGAGCCTCGATATAGTCGCCCACCTTGTAGGGCTTGAGGAGCAGGATGAGGACGCCGCCGGCAAAATTCTGAAGGGTGCCGCTCAGGGCCATGCCTATGGCCACGCCGGCCGAGGCAAAGAGCGCTATGAACGAGCTGGTGTTGATGCCCAAGATGCCTATCACCGTGACCACGAGGATGAAATAGAGCACCATCTTCACGAGGCTCAGCACGAACGTCGACAGCGAGCGGTCGACATTGCGGCGCACCATTATCGAACTGATGATCATGTAGATGCGTCGGATCAGGAACTTGCCGACATAAAACACAAGGATGGCGATGGCGAGATGCATGCCGAAGTCGACCATCGAATGGGCCAGCTTGTTGATGAGGTCCTCGAGCGAGAGCGATTTCAGCGCGGAGGCATCGGAAGCCACCGAGCCCAGCGGAAGAGCGTTGGCAGTGGTTTCGGTCTGTATGTTGAGAAAGGGTAGCATAGTGAGCGGAGAGAGGTATTAGTGTCAGAATGAGATATTTGAAGCCACATCAGTCCACCATTGCAATTCGGTGTAGCCTTTGGTGGTGTCGGTTCCGGAGCGGATCACGTTGTGGCCGAGTCCGGCGAAATCATCGGCCTGGAGGAAATATACTTCGGGGGTGGTGCGCGTGGTCATCACCACGTTGCTGAAGGCCGTCTCCCAGCGCGCCAGCAGCGCAGGGTCGGTGCAGATGGCCCGCATGTGGTGGCGCATGTCGCAGATGCCCGAGGTGATGCCAACGCGGTAGTAGGGCACCTCCACGTAGCTGTCGGGCGTCGTGGCGCCGGAGAGGTAGATGTCGCGCGTGGCGGCGGCGAGGTCGTCAAGGGCGGCAGTGTTCAGCAGCGAGATGCAGCAGCCGTAGCCCGGGCTGAGGGGATCGTCGGCGGCCAGCTGACGCTCATAGAAGCCGAACGTGTTGGCGAGGGCGCCCGCCAGATCGGCTTGCGCCGCAAGTAGCGCCGCCACATTGAGGTCGTAGGGCATCCCCTCGACTCCCAGCTCGGTAGGCGAGGCCACGATGCGCGGGGTGAGGTGCCGCAGCTCGTAGGCCACCTCGACAATGGCCATATGGCAGCAGTCGAAATAGATGAAATCGAAGCTGTTGCCCTCGAGGGCACACCGCAGCGAGGATATCTTCATGGTGAGGCGGCCGTCCATGCCGAACGAGAGCGGCGACATCATGCCGGAAGCTTCCGACGGCTCGTTGATCGAGCCCGTATCGCTGATCCATCCGGTGCCGTGGCTCCAGAGCACGAGGCCGAGGCCGTCGGCGGGAGCCAGTTCGCGGGCGTCGGACACCACCCGGCGCATACGCGCTATGCTCACCGACGATTCGGCCGTGTCATATTCCTTCAGCTCGCGCTCGGTGCCGTCGGCCAGCAGCTCGATGAGCCGCGGCCGCAGGTCGGGGCCGCTGTAATAGACCAGCCAGCGGCCGTCGGCATTGTCGCCGAGGCGCGACACACCCGTCTTCATCTCGGCTATATCGTCGGCTGCGAAAGAACTGAGGTTGTTGTTGGCCACCATGTAGACAAGCACCGTGCGGTGGGCAGGCGTTGGCGGCGGCTCGACGGGCGTGACAGGCGCGGCGGGTTCGTCACTGCCGGAGCAGGCGACGAAAAATGCGGCCGCCAGGCATATCATGAGGTGGTGGATTATTCTGTCAATCGTTTTCATTGCTACAAAATTACTCATTAACTGGCAACCTCATTGCAAAATCCGCCCAAAAAATGCGGTGCGATAACAGATTTTAATTACCTTTGCGAAAACAACCCAAATTAAATCAAATATCAGATGACTAACTCCAAGCCTTACGTAATCGGCATCGACATGGGCGGCACAAACACTGTGTTCGGCATCGTCGACGCCCGCGGCATCGTGCTCGCAAGCAACTCCATCAAGACCCGCAAACACGCCAATATCAACGATTATATCGACGAACTCTATGACGAGTGCACACGCCTGATCAAATCTATCGACGCCGAAGGCAAGATCTACGGCATCGGCGTAGGCGCCCCCAACGCCAACTTCTTCACCGGCATGATCGAGGACGGCGTCAACCTACCCTGGCCCACCCCGATACCTTTCGCTCAGATGCTGAGCGACAAATTCGGCATTCCCGTGGCCATCACCAACGACGCCAACGCCGCCGCTATCGGCGAGATGACCTACGGCGTGGCCCGCGGCCTTAAAGACTTCATCATGATCACCCTCGGCACGGGCGTCGGCTCGGGCATCGTGATCAACGGTCAGCTCGTCTATGGTCACGACGGATTCGCCGGCGAACTCGGCCACGTGATCATGAAACGCAACAACGGACGCCTCTGCGGCTGCGGCCGCACCGGATGCCTCGAGACCTATTGCTCGGCAACAGGCGTGACCCGCACCGCCCGCGAATATCTCGAGATCACCGACACCCCGTCGCTGTTGCGCAACATCCCCATCGAAGATATCACCTCCAAAGATGTCTACGACGCAGCCATGGCCGGCGACGAGCTCGCAAAGAAAGTGTTTGACTACACCGGCGACATCCTCGGACAGGCACTGGCCGATTTCACCGTATTCTCGGCGCCCGAAGCATTCGTGCTCTTCGGCGGCCTTGCAAAATCGGGCGAGCTGCTGCTGAAACCGCTCCGCGAATCGATGGAGCGCAACATGCTCAGCATCTGGAAAGGCAAAGTGAAAGTTCTTCAGTCGGAACTCAAAGAAGCCGACGCCGCCGTGCTCGGTGCGAGCGCCCTCGGCTGGGAAGCCAAACCGGCCACCGCTACTCTGGCACAGCCGGCATCGACTGCACCCGCAGCTCCCCAGGCCTAAGACATTAGGCCGTCAGCTATCCGGCATGATATAGCAAAAGCCGTTGCCTGCAATCATCAGACAACGGCTTTTGTCATGCCTTGATTTATCAGCCGAGGCGTTCGATGCCGAGACGGATGCGGCGTATGGTTTCGTCGCGGCCGAGAAGCTCGGTGATGTCAAACATGTGCGGGCCCTTGCATTCGCCCACCACCGTCAGACGGAAGGCATTCATCACATTGCCGAGATGGTAGCCCTTGTCGGCGATCCAGCCGAGCACCACCGGCTCAAGCACCTTGGCATCGAACGAATCGGCACCTTTGAGCACCTCGACAAGCTCTGCCATGATTGCGGGCATATCGGCATTCCAGCGTTTGCGCACAGATTTCTCTTCATATTCGGCAGGCTCCACAAAAAAGAAGCGGCTCTGCTCCCACAGATCGCCCACAAAGTTGATGCGGCTTTTGACCAGGCCGACAACACGCGCGATATACCCGTCGCTCCACGCCGAAGGATCGACGCCGTGAGCCGCAAGCACAGGCTTGTAGAGCTGAGCGAGAGCATCGTCGCCCATCTCCTGCAGATATCTGTGGTTGAACCATTTGCCCTTCTCGAAATCGAACTTGGCGCCGGAACGTGAGCAGTGGTCAAACGAGAATTTGGCAATCAGTTCGTCCATCGACATAATCTCCGTGTCGTCGCCCGGGTTCCATCCGAGCAGCGCGAGGAAGTTGACCACGGCTTCGGGGAGATAGCCGCGCTCGCGGTAGCCCGACGAGATCTCGCCGCTCTTTGGATCGTGCCATTCGAGCGGGAACACCGGGAAGCCGAGGCGGTCGCCGTCGCGTTTGCTCAGCTTGCCCTTGCCGTCGGGCTTGAGCAGCAGCGGCAGGTGCACGAATGCCGGCATCGTATCGGCCCAGCCGAACGCCTCATAGAGGAGCACGTGAAGCGGAGCCGAGGGAAGCCATTCCTCGCCGCGTATCACGTGGGTCACCTCCATCAGGTGATCGTCGACGATATTGGCCAGATGATAGGTGGGCAGGTCGTCGGCGCTCTTATAGAGCACTTTATCGTCGAGAATCGACGAACTGATTGTCACCTTGCCGCGAAGCAGGTCGTTGACCTCCACGTCGCGGCCCGGCTCGATCTTGAAGCGCACCACATATTTCTCGCCGCCGTCGATGAGGGCTTTCACCTCGTCGGACGGCATGGAAAGCGAGTTGCGCATCGACAGGCGCGTTGAGGCGTCGTACTGGAAGTTGGGCTTCGACTCGCGGGCTGCTGCCAGCTCTTCGGGCGTGTCGAAGGCTATGTAGGCCTTGCCGGCATCGAGAAGCATCTTCACATGCTCGCGATAGATGTCGCGGCGCTCGCTCTGCTTGTACGGGCCGTATTTACCGCCTTCGCGCACGCCCTCGTCGATGCCTATGCCGAGCCATGCGAGAGCCTCGTTGATATAGTCCTCGGCGCCGGGCACGAAGCGCTGCGAGTCGGTGTCCTCGATGCGGAGGATCATGTCGCCGCCGTTCTGGCGGGCAAACAGATAGTTATAGAGCGCGGTGCGCACACCGCCTATATGGAGCGGCCCTGTGGGCGACGGTGCGAAACGCACCCTTACTTTTCTTTCCATTCTAATTGAGTGTTTTAGAGCTTGTTTAATATTTACAACCGCAAAATTACAAAATTATTTGCAATCACATCCGCCAAACAGGCGCGAAGTGAGCCGTTTTTGTTGGCGGCATCGTCAATAATAGTTATCTTTGCACCCACTAACGGATTGCATCCGCCAAATCACCGCCAAAAAAAAGCATGGAACAGAAAAGAGCACTGCTCATCATCAACCCTATTTCGGGCACCGGCAACAAGAAAGGCCTTAGCGAGCGCGTCACGGCGCGACTGGCCGAAGCCGGCATAAAAGTGGACACTGCATGGACCAAAGCCGCCGGCGACGCCACCTGCCTGGCGCGCGAAGCCATCGCCACAGGCTACGACATGGTGCTGGCGGCAGGCGGCGACGGCACCGTCAACGAAACGGCCACCGCGCTCTGCGGCTCCGACGTCACCCTCGGCATCATACCGTGCGGCTCGGGCAACGGTCTGGCGCGGCACCTCAACATACCGGTCGACGTGCGCGCCGCCATCGAAATCATAGCCCGCGGCGACGCTCTGGTATGCGACCACTGCACGGTCAACGGCCGCCCGTTTTTCTGCACGTTCGGCACCGGATTCGATGCAGCCGTAAGCCACAAATTCGCCCAGTCGAAGCATCGCGGCAAAATGACCTACGTCAGAAACACGTTCAACGAATACATGCACTACAAGCCCGAGGAATACGTGATCTCGGCCAACGGCGAAGTGATCACCGAGCGGGCCTTTGTTGTGGCCGTGTGCAACGCTTCGCAATACGGCAACAACGCCTACATCGCGCCGCACGCCTCGATAAGCGACGGCCTTTTCGACGTGACCATCATCCACTACGGCAACGTGCTGACAACAGCCCTCGTGGGCCTCGACCTCATGGCCGGAACGATCGAGAAAAACATGCTCATCCACACCTTCAAGGCTCAGAAAGTGCATATCTCGCGCAAGAGCGAAGGCCCCTGCCACATCGACGGCGAGCCCCTGATCATGGAGCCGGAGCTCGACGTGGAGTGCCACAAACACTCGCTCCGCATATTCACTCCCGGCGCCGACACCCCGATCCGCCCGCTGCTCACGCCGATAGTATCGATGTTCAACGACATCGGCCGCACATTGCGTTCGCTGTTCTCAAAATAATACGTAAATTTGCACCCGAATAAATAAACCAATCCATCCCGACAATATATTATGGCATTACAATGCGGCATCGTTGGCCTGCCCAACGTAGGAAAATCAACTCTCTTCAATTGTCTGTCAAACGCTAAGGCGCAGTCGGCCAACTTCCCCTTCTGCACCATCGAGCCTAACGTGGGCGTGATCACCGTGCCCGACGAACGGCTCAACAAACTTGTGGAGATGTGCAACCCGCGCAGCATTGTGCCTGCCACGGTGGAGATCGTCGACATCGCCGGACTCGTCAAAGGCGCAAGCAAAGGCGAAGGCCTCGGCAACAAATTCCTTGCCAACATCCGCGAAACCGACGCCATCATCCATGTGCTCCGCTGCTTCGACGACGACAACATCACCCACGTCGACGGCACCGTCGACCCGGTCCGCGACAAGGAGATCATCGACTACGAGCTCCTCATCAAGGACCTCGAAACCGTTGAAAGCCGCATCGCCAAGACACAGAAACAGGCGCAGACCGGCGGCGACAAGACGGCCAAGATGCAATATGAAGTGCTCCTGAAATATCAGGAAGCGCTCCAGAAAGGCCTCCCCGCGCGCTCGGTGGAGATCGAGACGCCCGACGAACAGCGTTTTGCCCGCGACCTCTTCCTGCTCACCAACAAGCCTGTGCTCTACGTGTGCAACGTCGACGACGCCTCGGCCGCTACCGGCAACGCCTATGTCGAGGCCGTGCGCGAGGCCGTAAAGGACGAAGGCGCCCAGATCCTCATCGTGGCCGCACAGACCGAGGCCGAGATCGCCGAGCTTGAGACATTCGAGGACCGTCAGGAATTCCTCGAATCCATCGGCCTGCAGGAATCGGGCGTATCGCGACTGATACGCGCCGCCTACGCCCTGCTCGACCTTCAGACATTCTTCACCGCCGGCGAGGACGAAGTGCGCGCCTGGACTTTCATGCGCGGCAGCAAGGCCCCGAAATGCGCCGGCATCATCCACACCGATTTCGAAAAAGGATTCATCCGCGCCGAAGTGATCAAATACGACGACTACGTGTCGCTCGGCAGCGAGGCCGCTGTCCGTTCAGCCGGCAAGATGAACGTTGAGGGCAAAGATTACATAGTGCAGGACGGCGACATCATGCATTTCTTGTTTAACGTGTAAACCGCTCAGCATAGCTGATTCACATTAAGCACACCACACACATTCATGAAGATAAACACACTTTCAACGGCCGTCATGATCGCGGCAGCCGCATTTGCCGCCTTCGTGACCGGATGCGGCAACAAGCCCGACGACGGCTCTGCAACTATCGATGCGGCCGCTGCCAACGCTGCCCAACAGCCCTCCGTATTCGCAGAGCCGGAACCGGAGCCGGAACCCGACACCGTGCTCACCTACAAGCTTAAATCGGCCGAGGACGCCATAGCCTACATGGACTCGTCGGCCTACGCCTCGCAATATGCCGAAGGTATCCTGCACCGCATGGCCGCCGACAATCTCGACTACACCGAACGCCTGCTCCGCAGTCCCTACAACTATTTTGTGGTGGTCGACAAGCCGTCGATGTTCGTTGTGCTCTTCGACCGTTTCGGCCGTGAGGTGAAAGCCTACAAGATGGCTTGCTCAAAGCGCTACGGCACAAAGCACAAACGCCGCGACAACCGCACGCCCGAAGGCTTCTTCTCGGCCGACGGCATCTACGACTCCACAGAATGGCTCTATACCGACGACGACGGCAACACGTCGCAGGTGAAAGGTCAGTTCGGCCCGCGCTTCATCAGGCTCAAAACCGACGTGACCAAACAGGTGGGCATCCACGGCACATGCGCCCCCTGGTCGCTCGGCCGTCGCGCAAGCCATGGCTGCATACGCATCCACAACGACAACATCCTCGACCTCGTGAAATATGTAGTGGTAGGCACTCCCATTATCGTCAATCCATCGGAAGCCGATCAGAAGGTGAACCGCGAGGAGGACTGCGTGGTGCCGACAATCAACATCGGCAAGCCCGTTCACGAGCAAGTGCCTGCACCCGAGGAGAAAAAAGAGGAATCCAAGGAGAAACAGGCCGCCGACACACCGGCTGCCGTCACGCCGGTGCCCGCGCCTGACATGCTCCCCGACACGATAGCCTCCGACTCCGATATGTTTGACTGATGAATTCCGACCGCCACGACCCAGCCCCATTGTCGGCACGCGGGATGCTGCTGAAAACGCTGCTCCCCGTAGCCATCGGCATAGGCGTGGTGGCATGGCTTTTCGCCCGCGAATTTTCCATCGACACATTCCTCTCCATACCGTTCACAGCCGCCACTGCCGGAGCGCTGGCGCTGGCTCTGCTCTTTGTAGCCGGCCGAGAATGGGGCATGATGTGGCGCTGGCGCGTACTTTCCGACCGCAGGCTATCGTGGCGCGCCACCTTTCGTGTGACGATGATGTGCGAATTCACCTCGGCCGTCACGCCCACCACCGCCGGCGGCTCGGCCCTCAGCATGATATTTCTCCACCGCGAAGGCATAGCGCTCGGGCGCGGCGCCTCGCTCACCATGGTGACGCTGATGCTCGACGAACTGTTTGTCGTGGTGGCCTGTCCGCTGATCTTCCTGCTGCTTCCCGCCGATGAGATATTCGGATTTGCCGGCGGTGCCTTCGGCGACGGCCTGCGGCTGGCTTTCTGGATAGTCTACGGCGGCATATGTGCCGTCACAGCGCTACTCTATGCCGGCGCTTTCGTGATTCCCCACCGCATCGCGGCAATCATCAGCCGCATATTCTCGTGGCGCCCGCTGCGGCGGTGGAAGGAGAAGGCCGACGAGACGGGCCGCAGCATGACGGAGGCCGGAGCCGACCTGCGCTCGCGCCCCCTGAAATGGTGGCTGGAGGCCATGGGCGCCACGACGCTGACGTGGGTGTCACGCTACCTCGTGGTCAACGCGCTCTTCCTTGGCTTCGCCCCCGAAGCATCGCAGGCAGTGGTGTTCGCGCGCCAGTTCGTGGTGTGGACGCTGCTCACCGTCAGCCCTACACCGGGCGGCAGCGGCATCAGCGAATGGCTCTTCACCAACTACTACGGCGACCTCATCGGCTCGCTGCCGATGGCGCTCGTGATCGCGGTGATATGGCGCGTCGTCTCCTATTATATTTATTTGCTTGCCGGCATCGCCGTGTTGCCGTCGTGGCTGCGGCGCCGCAAACGGTAGTCGAGCACTTCGGCATCAAAGGCTATGCCGCGGCCGGGAAATAAAGAATCCATGGCTCCGGAAGCCACTACCTCGTCGGCCGCACCCTCGGTGAACACTCCGCCGGGAGCGAGAAGCCACAGGCGGTCGGAGATGGCGAGAGCGTCGGCCACATCGTGGGTGCTCAGGAGCACCGCCGTGGAGAATTCCGATGCCAGGCGCCGCAGAAGGTCCATCACCTCAAGCCGAGAGGCCACGTCGAGAAACGAGGTGGGCTCGTCGAGAATCATCACCGGCGTCTGCTGCGCTAAGGCTCGGGCTATCATCACTTTCTGACGCTCGCCGTCGCTCAGCGTGGCCATATAGCGCGGCCCGAGCGGTGCGATGCCTACGGCTTCGAGCGACTGCTCCACGATGCGGCGGTCGTCATCTGACAGCCGGCCGAAGAATCCGGTGTAAGGTTGACGCCCGAGCGCCACCACTTCGGCAGCCGTGAGACCGCCGGCATTGGTGGCCGACGTAAACACCACACTTATCATCCTGGCCACATCGCGCAGCGACGCCTCGGAAAGGTTGCGGCCCTGACCGTCGCGGATGCAGCCCGCCAGCGGCTTAAGCTCGCAGGCGAGCGTGCGCAGCAGAGTGCTTTTGCCTATGCCGTTAGGCCCGAGCAGACACGTGACGGCCGACGACGGCAGGCTCAGATCGAGCGGCCCGGCCACCACTTTTGTGTGCCGTCCCGAGCGATAGCCCGTCTCGAGTCCCGTGGCCGACAGGACGACGGAACCAGGCGAAGAAGTGTTTGGCGTAGCGGTGCTGTTGGTCAGTGTCATGATGAGGTTATTCGAAATAATGCAGTTTTTTGCGGTTGATCATCACGTAAAGTACCACCGGCACACCGATCACAGGGGTGATGGCATTGATAGGCAACACGCCGTCGCCGCCGAAGCGCACCGAAATCCAGGCGCATATCAAGGCTATAGCGGCTCCGCACAGGGCGGTTGCCGGCAGCAGCGATGCATGATTGGATGTGCGCAGCAGCATGCGCGCTATATGCGGCACTATGAGTCCGAGGAAGCCGATGGGACCGCAGAAGGCGGTGACGATGGCGGTGAGCAGGCCGGCCACCACAAGCAGCAGATGGCGCGTGCGCCGCATGTCCACGCCGAGGCTCGAGGCATAGCGCTCGCCCAGCAGCATGGCATTGAGAGGCTTGACGAAAAGCATCGATATGACGATCAGCGGCAGCCCCGTCAGGGCAAAGGCCGATGCTCTCGCGGCCGAACCGCCTGAGAAGGAGCCGAGCCCCCAGATGGCGTAGGAATAGACGCTTTCGTGTGTGGAATAATAGTTGAGCAGAGCTATGGCCGAAGAGGCGAAATAGCCCACGAGGATGCCGGCGATCAGCAGCATGGCCGTGGATTTCACGATGGTCGACAGCGCCATAAGCGCCAGCAGCACAACGCCCGAGCCGACAATGGCTCCGACCATCACGTTGAGATACTCGCCCCATCCTTCGGCCATCATGCCGCCGAAAGCGAGCACCACGATGCCCACGCCGAGCGACGCGCCGGTGGAAATGCCGAGTATCGAAGGCCCGGCGAGCGGATTGTTGAAGCAGGTCTGCAACAGCAGTCCGGCCACTGCGAGTGCCGCGCCGGCCACTGCCGCATACACCACCATCGGCACGCGGGTCTCGAGTACGATCACGCTCCGGATATGATTCGACGGCTCGCCGCCCGTCAGCGCCGCCCACACGTCGGAGGCGGGGATATCCACCGACCCGGTGAGCAGGCATCCGCCCGCGGCAGCCAGCACGACGGCGCACAGCACCGGGATCACCCATGCCGTCCGGCCTGCCGTCTGTATGACGCTTGTGTTCATTGTGTGGCGCTTTGCTTTTACGATATGCAAAGTTAGCATTTTTTTCTTTGCGCCTGCCACTTTCACTCTGCAAGGTTGCAGAATCGGAGCTCACCGCAATTTGTGTCTTACCTTTGCATCGTAATCATTAAGGCATCCGCCACAATCCAACATTAACTAATTAAAAAACGATTTCAACTATGAAAACTCAGAAAGAAAATCAGAAAAACACCAACGCCGTGAAAGAAGTCTACAACCTTATCGTGCTCGACCGCAGCGGCTCCATGAGCTCCATCCGCAGCAAGGCAATCGCCGGTGTCAACGAAACCGTGGGCACAATCCGCGCCGCCGGCCGTGCCAACGACCTGAAGCAGTATGTCACCATCACCACCTTCTGCGGATGCTCGACAACGGATTTCTGCACCAACACACCGGTCGACGATGTGCCCGTGATGACGGCAAAAGACTATCAGCCCTGCTGCTCGACACCGCTCTACGACACTCTCGGCTCGTCGCTCATCGCAATGCGCGAACGCCTCAAAGGGCGCACCGACGTGGCCGTGTCCGTCACCATAATCACCGACGGCTATGAAAACGCATCGACAAAATGGAGCGGAGCCGACATCAGCGCGCTCATCAAGCTCCTCACCGCCGACGGCTGGCTCTTTGCCTACATCGGAGCCAATCAGGACGTCATTACCGTGTCGGCCAATCTCTCGATCAAAAATGCGATGGCCTTTGATGCCTCCGATGAAGGCACCGACGAGATGTTTTGCAAAGAGCGTCAGGCACGCATGAAGTGGAACGCCTCCCTTCCGAATGCCGTCAACCCGTCAGAATGCAATTCCGACTATTTCGACATCTAACTTTAGGATCTATCCGCCCACGACTCTCATCCCGACCGAGGGTTTACAAATCGGGCTCTGGTATTCATGCTTTAGCCGGGATTTCAACGATCCCTTTCGTCTTGACAGCAAATTCGCTTGATAAGTCGGAGGGGATGTTGTATCTTTGCAACGATATGCGACGGATCGACAAAGAAACAGTACAGAAAATTCTCGACACAGCCGACATTGTGGAGGTTGTGAGCGACTTTGTGCACCTCAAAAAGCGGGGTGCCAACTATGTGGGGCTCTGTCCGTTTCACAACGAGCGCACTCCGTCGTTCTCCGTCTCGAAGAGCAAAGGCATCTGCAAATGCTTCAGCTGCGGCAAAGGCGGCAGCCCGGTCAACTTCATCATGGAGCTTGAGCAGATGACGTTCAACGAGGCGCTCCGCTATCTGGCCAAGAAATACAACATCGAGATCAAGGACCACGAGATGAGCGAGCAGGAGCGCGAGGAGGAATCGGCGCGCGAAAGCATGCTGGCCGTCAACGACTTTGCCATGCGCTATTTCGAGCAGACGATGGCCGATACCGACGACGGCCGCGACATCGGCCTCGCCTATTTCCGCGAGCGCGGCATCAACGATGCCATGATCAAGCGCTTCCACCTCGGCTATTCACTCGAAAAACGCGACGATCTCTACAACACGGCCAAGCGCAAAGGCTTCAGCGACAAGTTCCTGTTTGACACCGGACTCTGTTACCGCACCGAGCAGGGCATGGTTCGCGACCGTTTCCGCGGGCGCGTCATCTACCCCGTGTTCACCGTCTCGGGCAAGGTGGTGGCTTTCGGCGGACGCACCCTCCGCAAGGACAAGGACGTGGCCAAATATGTCAACTCGCCCGAATCGGTCATCTACAGCAAGAGCCGCGAGCTCTACGGCCTCTATCAGGCCAAGCAGTCGATCGTCAGAAAGGACAAATGCATCCTCGTCGAGGGCTACATGGACGTCATTTCGATGCACCAGAGCGGAGTGGAAAACGTGGTGGCATCCTCCGGCACTTCGCTCACCGAGGGACAGATACGCCTCATCCACCGCTTCACCGAGAATGTCACGGTGATCTACGACAGCGACGCCGCCGGCATCAGAGCATCGCTCCGCGGCATCGACCTGCTGCTGGCCGAGGGGCTGAACATCAAGGTGTTGCTTCTGCCCGACGGCGACGACCCCGACTCGTTTGCCCAGAGCCACACCTCATCGGAAGTGGAGGAATACCTCGCCGCCAACGAGCAGGATTTCATCTCGTTCAAGACCCGCATCCTCCTCGACGGCCTCGAAAACGACCCCGTGGCACGCTCGAGAGCCATCCAGAATATCGTGCGCTCGATTTCCGTCATCCCCGACCAGATAACGCGCAGCGTCTACATCACCGAGTGCAGCCGCTCGATGGGCATTTCCGAAAAAGTGCTCACCCTGCAGGTGGCCAAATACATAGCCGAACGCGCCGAGCGCGAATCCGTCGAGGCGCAGCGCCGCCGCAACCGTGTCGCCGCCGGTCTACCGCCCGAATCAGGCGAAGAACCCCTACCCTCCGACGAGCAGCTCGCCGCAGCCGGCCTTACCGACAGCGCGCCCGCAGC
>OHBU01000513.1_pt1 | contig 14178 bp, 9 predicted proteins | sample 1577421 | NCBI WGS metagenome assembly OHBU01 (sample SAMEA3879550, study PRJEB24766) | human gut metagenome | biome: human-associated habitat; feature: feces | place: USA | collected 1985/1987 | reverse complement strand
TTGGTGAATGGTCTCGATGATTTTTGTAAATTCGCACTTGCTTGTTTAATCTGCGGCCTCTAAAAAATTTCATAATCATTTGTAAATTACAACAATAATATGTAAATTTGCAGGCCATTACGAACAAACGCCCTACCAGCGTAATTTGCAAAACTTTGATTAACAGATTTTTAATCCTCCAATAAGATGAAAAAAGATATCCATCCTTCCAACTATCGCGAAGTTGTGTTCAAAGACATGTCAAACGATGAAATCTTCATCACTCGTTCAACTATCGCTACTAAAGAAACAATCGAAGTTGATGGCGTTACATATCCCCTCGTGAAGCTTGAAATCACAAGCTCCTCTCACCCCTTCTTCACCGGCAAGCAGAAACTCGTCGACACCGCCGGCCGTGTGGATAAGTTCATGAGCCGCTACGGCAACCGCAAGAAAAAATAATTCAGCGCAATCCCATTCCCCCACATAAGGGCAGCGACCATCCCGTCGCTGCCCTTTCATCATTTAAGCCCATACTCTCCATCATCCACATAAATCACATCCGTCACATAATCTCCCACACAAAAAAATCATCCCCGGATCAAAGATCCGAGGATGCATCCTTTCGTAGCGGGATCGAGAATTGAACTCGAGACCTCCGGGTTATGAATCCGACGCTCTAACCAGCTGAGCTATCCCGCCGTGCTTTTCTTAATTGCAGTGCAAAGGTAGGCGTTTTTATCTGACTCACCAAATTTTTTTCAAACTTTTTGCCCGGCTATTCGTCCCGATTCTGTTAATACGCTGATTATTCGCTAATTCAAATTTCCATTTTAATCTCTGCACACCATGCTGCGATGCGGTTATCCGTCATCTCTTCATGATTGACATTGTCAATCAGCAATCCTTCGGCCACGTTGTCTTTCACCGAATCCGAATGATTAAACTCATAGCCGTCGGTGTTGTAATTGCCGATAAATCTTACGCCGGTATCCTTGAGTGCGTCATGCATCTCGCCGACAGCGTTGCAGAAAGTCTCCGTCATCGTTTCATCGCCGCAGCCAAACAGTGCCATCTTCTTTCCTTTGAGATCAATGGCCGACACGCCGTCGATGAAATCATGCATATCGTCCTGCATATCACCGTCGCCCCATGTGCTCGAACCGAGAACCAGCACATCATAATCGGCCACCTTCGAAGGCGCCGTCTTAGCCACATCATGCACATCTGATTCCGCAACTCCAAGACAATCGGCAATCTTTTTCGCTACCGCAGCCGTATTCCCGGTAGTCGATCCGTAAAAAATACCAATCTTTTCCATAATAATAAGTTTTATCCCATAAACAATCCCCGCCCCCATTTAGTTCCCTCCCATCGCCCCGCCCACCGCGGCACCAGCGCCGCACCCTCTCCCCCCCCATCCTCATAAGCTACCTTAGCTAAATTAGCTAAATAAGCTAACCCCCATCAACCCCTTCTGTCCTTCTGTCCTTCTGCTCTTCTGTTCCGCCACAGATTCGCCAAAATCCCACGCCCAAGCGCCCTAATTTTGGCGCTATGTTTTTCACCTCCGACATCCAGCACCATCCCTGCGGCCCCAACTACCTGTTCGCCTTCCAGCAATGGCTCGACCGCCCGCTCACCCGTCTCGAGCGCCGCGTCATCGAGCCCCTTGAGCAGCTGCGCCTCTTCAACCGCTTCACGCGCCGCCCCACGCGCGTCTACGTCGACGATCCCGGCACGGTCGGCGACGCTATCCGCAATATCCTCGTGCTATATACCCGCTGGTTCACCTCCCGACTGACGCCCCACCACCGCACCGTCATCATCGCCCGCTCCCGCAAGCAGGCCCGCGAAGCCATCCGCCGGTCCATCCTCGCCAACACCATCAAAGTCAACGGCCTCCTGCTCTTCGAAGGCGGCCTCACTCCGCAGCGGCTCGCCGAATACCGCTCCTCGGGATGGATGCAGCGTCTCACCCCACAGCTGCTCACCGGCTCGGCCAAAGCCCCCGACCGCCTGCGCGGACAGACCATCACCTCGGCTCTCGTCCTCGACGCCGACAGCCACGGCCACTCCTCGCGCCCCGACTATGCCTATCCCAACTGCTTCGGCTACGGCTACACACGCCGCATCCGCTTCCAGTCGTTCAGCAACGTGCAGCGCGTCGTAGCCGCACTCCTGCCGCAGGCGCCCCTCTCCTTCACCATCATCCACGGCAACCCGCGCCGCCACCCCCGCTCGGTCTATGCGCAGATGCGCCGCCGCTCCCTCGACCCCCTCTCGCGCTTCCACCTCATCTCACCCCTCGAGCACACCGCCGATCCGCAGCCTTCTACCCATATCTCCCGCCCCCGAAAGCGTCCATATACACCGCCCGTCGAGCCATCGCCCCCTCCCGTGCCCGTCACCCGCGATCCATCCCTCGCCGACTATCTCAGGCAACGGCGCGAATCATGCCTCGTCCACGCAATCTACTAAGCGGCAGCTGCCCCCGCTCCCAAAAGGTAAAACGGCAGCAAGAGCCCCTTGAAATCCTTCCCATTCTCCTATGCTGCGCCGAGCTCGGCGCCGTTTCCGCCAGTCGCCCGCATGGTACTGTGATGCAAGCCTGCGCCTTGCATTCCCCCTCCCTCCGTCCCGTCAGCCTCATCCTTTTTGTCCCGGCCGCGGAGCTTCAACGACGCTCCCTCTCAATGCTTTGGTGACGCTCCCGCCGGCGCACCTGCCCGGATGGTAGAGCTCATTGGCGAAAAGACCCGCGTGAAATTGCTTTGCATTGATTAGCATTGATTAGCAGAAAAGGCTTGGCTGTTTACGGAGATTTTTGTAATTTCGCGGAGTACTCCGCTATGCTTCGGCTCGCAGAGTCAGCGAATTTTGAATTACTTAATTTCCACAAATAGATTACACCTAAAATGAGTAAAGAAAAAAAATTCTTGACTTGCGACGGTAATCAGGCCGCAGCACATATCTCGTATATGTTCTCGGAAGTTGCCGCCATCTATCCCATCACCCCGTCATCGACTATGGCTGAATATGTCGACGAATGGGCTGCTGCAGGACGTAAAAATATCTTCGGTGAAACCGTGCTCGTGCAGGAAATGCAATCGGAAGGCGGCGCTGCCGGTGCCGTCCACGGATCTCTTCAGGCCGGTGCCCTCACCACCACCTACACCGCATCGCAGGGCCTGCTCCTGATGATCCCCAACATGTATAAGATCGCCGGCGAGCTCCTTCCCTGCGTTTTCCATGTTTCGGCCCGCACACTCGCCTCTCATGCACTCAGCATCTTCGGCGACCATCAGGACGTGATGTCAGTGCGCCAGACCGGCTTCGCAATGCTCTGCGAAGGTTCCGTTCAGGAAGTGATGGACCTCGCAGGCGTAGCTCACCTCTCGACAATCAAGAGCCGTGTGCCTTTCGTCAACTTCTTCGACGGCTTCCGCACATCTCACGAAATACAGAAAATCGAAGTCATCGACCAGGATGAGCTCGCTCCCCTCGTTGACTACAAAGCTCTTGCCGAATTCCGCAATCGCGCCCTCACTCCCGAGGCTCCCGTTGCCCGCGGCATGGCTGAAAACGGCGACGTATTCTTCCAGCACCGCGAATCGTCCAACAAGTTCTACGACGCAGTGCCCGAAATCGTTGAAAACTACATGGGCGAGATCAGCAAGATCACCGGCCGTGAATATCACCTCTTTAACTACTACGGCGCTCCCGATGCCGAACGCGTCATCATCGCCATGGGCTCAGTGACACAGGCTGCTCAGGAAGCCATCGACCATCTGATGGCCAAAGGCGAGAAAGTCGGCATGGTCTCCGTTCACCTCTATCGTCCCTTCTCCGCAAAGCATTTCCTCAAAGCCGTCCCCGCGACTGCAAAACGCATCGCAGTGCTCGACCGCACAAAAGAGCCCGGCGCCAACGGCGAGCCGCTCTATCTCGACGTGGCTGAATGCTTCTACGGCCAGCCCAACGCACCCGAAGTAGTTTCCGGACGCTACGGTCTTGCCTCGAAGGACACCACACCCGCACAGATCATCTCAGTGTTCGACAACCTCGCCCTGCCGCAGCCCAAGACCGGCTTCACAATCGGCATCGTCGACGACGTCACTTTCAAATCGCTTCCTCCCGTTGAAGAAATCGCCCTTTCCGGCGAATCGACCTACGAAGCCAAATTCTACGGCCTCGGCGCCGACGGTACTGTGGGTGCCAACAAAAACTCCGTCAAGATCATCGGCGAGAACACCAAGAAATACTGCCAGGCCTACTTCGCCTACGACTCCAAGAAATCGGGCGGCTTCACCTGCTCGCACCTCCGCTTCGGCGACGAGCCCATCCGCTCAACCTATCTGGTGACTACGCCTAACTTCGTGGCATGCCACGTGCAGGCTTACCTCCACATGTACGATGTGACACGCGGCCTCCGCGACGGCGGCACATTCCTTCTCAACACCATCTGGGAAGGCGACGAACTCGTCAAGAACCTCCCCAACAAGGTCAAGAAATACTTCGCCGACCACAACATCACCGTCTACTACATCAACGCCACCAAGATCGCTCAGGAAATCGGCCTCGGCAACCGCACCAACACCATTCTCCAGAGCGCATTCTTCCGCATCACCGAAGTGATCCCCGTTGACCTCGCAGTTGAGCAGATGAAGAAATTCATCGTCAAATCCTACGGCAAGAAGGGTCAGGACGTTGTCGATAAGAACTATGCAGCCGTTGACCGCGGCGGAGAATACAAGCAGCTCCCCGTCGACAAAGCATGGAGCAATCTTCCCGAAGATGCGAAAGCTGCCAACAACGATCCGGCATTCGTCAACGACGTTGTCCGTCCCATCAACGGTCAGGTTGGCGACGACCTCAAAGTGTCGGCATTCGTCGGCCGTGAAGACGGCACATGGGCACAGGGCACTGCCGCCTACGAAAAACGCGGCGTTGCTGCCTTCGTTCCCGAATGGCTCGAAGAAAACTGTATCCAGTGCAACAAGTGCGCTTATGTCTGCCCCCACGCTGCCATCCGTCCGTTCGTCCTCGACGCCAAAGAGATGGAATGCGCTCCGATGACTGAAGCACAGACACTCCCCGCCATCGGCAAGACATTCGCCGGCATGCGCTTCATCCAGAGCGTCGACGTGCTCGACTGCCTCGGATGCGGCAACTGCGTCGACGTATGCCCCGGCAAGAAGGGCGTGAAAGCACTCCAGATGAAACCCCTCGAAACTCAGCTCGACGTCCAGAAAGAATGGGACTACTGCGTTGCCAACGTCGCTTCGAAACAAAACCTCGTCGACACCAAGGCCAACGTCAAGAACAGCCAGTTCGCTCAGCCCCTCTTTGAATTCTCAGGCGCTTGCTCGGGTTGCGGCGAAACTCCCTACGTCAAACTCATCAGCCAGCTCTTCGGCGACCACGAAATGGTTGCCAACGCCACCGGATGCTCGTCGATCTACTCAGGCTCCGTGCCCTCGACACCTTACACCACCAACGCTCAGGGACACGGTCCCGCATGGGCCAACTCGCTCTTCGAGGACTTCGCTGAATTCGGCCTCGGCATGACAATAGCCAACGAAAAGCTCCGCGAACGTCTCGCCGACCTTATGACCAAAGCCACCACATGCTCGTGCTGCAGCGACGAAATCCACGCCCTCGCACAGCAGTGGCTCGACAACCGCAACGACGCTACCGTCACACGCGAAGTTGCCGACAAGCTCATCCCGCTCTGCGAAGCTTGTGACTGCGACACCTGCAAAGGCATCCTCACTCTCAAAGGCTTCATCGTGAAACGCTCACAGTGGATCATCGCCGGCGACGGCGCCGCCTACGATATCGGCTTCGGCGGTCTCGACCACGTGCTCGCTTCAGGCAAGAACGTCAACGTGCTCGTTGTCGACACCGAAGTCTACTCCAACACCGGCGGCCAGGCTTCCAAAGCCACCCCGCTCGGCGCTATCGCCAAATTCGCCGCTTCCGGCAAACGCATCCGCAAAAAAGACCTCGGCCTCATCGCCTCGACATACGGCTACGTCTATGCCGCTCAGATCGCAATGGGCGCTGATCAGGCTCAGACTCTCAAAGCCATCCGCGAAGCCGAAGCCTACGACGGTCCTTCGATCATCATCGCCTACGCTCCCTGTATCAACCACGGCATACGCGCCGGCATGGGCAAATCGCAGCAGGAAGAAGCCAACGCTGTCGCTTGCGGCTACTGGCACCTCTGGCGCTACAACCCCGCTCTCGAAAACGAAGGCAAGAACCCCTTCACCCTCGACAGCAAGGAACCCGACTGGGACAAGTTCGAGGACTTCCTCAAAGGAGAGGTGCGCTACGCTTCGGTTGTAAAACAGTATCCCAACGAAGCTGCCGAACTCTTCGCAGCAGCCAAAGCCAACGCACAGTGGCGTTACAACAACTATCGCCGCCTTGCTCAGCAGCAGTGGGGCGTTGATCCCGAAATCGGCCATCTCCCTGAATAATCTCCAGGCTGATAAACCATAACACCCGCGAGGGGGAACCGCAAGGCTCCCCCTCGTTGTTTCTCGCCAGACCTTCCGTTCTCTACCGCCCCCACCCACTTATATATATATGTGTCAATCCGGCCATTTTATAATGGCTTATCATAGTCAAATACAATATAAAAAGGTAGTTAGCGCGCAGAGGGTCAGCACTCGGGCGTCGTCGGCTCTTCCTCCGCGATGCGTTTATGGCGGATATAGCCTACAGCCTCACGTAGCATTCCCGAACCCGCGAGCCAGAGGATGCCGATGTAGGCGGCAGCCGCCACGACGATCTTCACCACGAGCGAGACATAGACGTTGGCAATTGCAGCGGCCAGGAAATAGGTTCCGGCCATCACCGCCGTCGCGAGCATGACATACGGGGCAATGTCGCCCAGCACATCACGCAGCCGCAGCCCTACCTGACGGTGGGCAAACGTCTGCCACACAAGCAGCCACAGGATGTTGACAGTCGTGAACAGCACAAGCATCACGTTAAGGCCGAAGCGGTAGCTCGCAAGCAGCGTGAGCAATTGGGCGACGCCGAGCGCTATCGTGTTCCACATAAATATATCGGGACGCCCCTGCGAGTTGAACAGGTTGCCATACAGCACTCCGATAGGCATGAACGCGCCCCACACGCACAGTATCTGCATCACCCTGACGCTCGCCATCCATTTCGAAGTGATCGTTATCGTGATGAGCTCCGGTGCCACAATGGCAAGACCGAGCATTGCAGGAAAACTCACGAAGGCCGTGAAACGCAGCATCTTGCGAAACACACGCCGCAGCCGCTCGATATTGTCGGAGGCTTCACGCATCACCGGCTGACCAACGCTGTTTATCATGCCGGTCAGCGTCGAATAGCCCATCGTGGTCCATTTGTTGCCCTGCGTGTAGTAGCCCGTCAGTTTCATGCCGTAGAAACGGCCGAGAAGCACCGAGAACACATTGTTGTTGATCACCGTAAACAGCGACGTCACAAGCTGTTTGAGGCTGAACGGCAGCATCTCCCGCAAATTGGCCATCTTAAACGAAAACGACGGCCGCCACGGGCACCGAATCCACATCATCAGCGAGTTGAGCCCCGAGTAGAGCACGGTCTGAATGGCCAGACCCCAGTAGCCCATGCCGTTGAAGGCGCAGATCACGCCCGTCACGCCCGAGATCACGATCGCCACTATCTGAATCTGGCTGCGCTCCTTCACCATCAGGTTGCGGAAGAAATAGGCCGCCGGAGCCGAAGCGAGGCCGCCGACGAGAAAGCTCAGGAAGAGCACGCGCGACAGCGCCGTCATGGCAGGCGTGTGATAGAACCGCGCAATGAGCGGAGCCGCCAGGAACAGAGCGCCGTAAAGCGTGAACGCCACGATGACGTTAAACCAGAACACCGCGTTGTAATCGTCGTCGGTCACCTCCTTCTTATTGACGATGGCAAGGATGAAACCGCTCTCGCAGAGCAGCCCGGCCACCGCCGAGAAGATGGTCAGCGCGCCTATCACGCCATAGTCCGACGGCGACAGCAGACGCGCAAGAAAGATGCCGAACACCAGGTTCAGCAGCTGTAGCGCGCCATTGCCAATGCCTCCCCACAGAAGGCCCTTGGCTGTGCGTTGTTTCAGTCGGTCGTCGCTCATATCGATGCAAATATAGCCAATTTCCGCCGAAAATACATATCTTTGTAAATCCAAACGCCAAAGCAATGAACAATCTCACCACACCACGCATGCAATGGGACCGCCTGATATGCGACAAACGGTTCGGACTCGAGGAATATCACGACGACAAACGCGGCGTGCGCAGCGACTTCCTGCGCGACTACGACCGCCTCGTCTTCTCCTCTCCCTTCCGCCGTCTTCAGAACAAGACGCAGGTGTTCCCGCTGCCGGGAAGTATATTTGTCCACAACCGCCTCACGCACAGCCTCGAAGTGGCTTGCGTGGGTCGTTCGCTCGCCACTGAGGTGGCCCTGCGGCTGCGTCGGCGGTATGCCGGCGCCGAATGGGCCGACAAATTCAACAACATCGGTGAGATCGTCTCGGCAGCCTGCCTGGCCCACGACCTCGGCAATCCGCCGTTCGGTCATTCGGGTGAAAAAGCCATCGCCACTTTCTTCAGCGAAGGAGCCGGCAACGTGCTCAAGGATCAGCTGACGCCGCAGCAATGGGCCGACCTCACGCAGTTCGACGGCAACGCCAACGCTTTCCGTCTGCTCACTCACCGCTTCAACGGCCGGCGTCCCGGCGGCTTCGCCATGACCTATTCGATGCTCGCGTCGATAGTGAAATATCCCTATGAGTCGACCCTCGCCGACGGCAAAAACAAATTCGGGTTCTTCAGCTCCGAGCAGTCCGACTTTGTCAAAGTGGCCGAAGAGCTCGGCATGCTTCCTCTCGCCGGACCGCAAGGCGAGGTGCGCTACGCCCGTCACCCGCTCGTCTATCTTGTCGAGGCGGCCGACGACATCTGCTACGAAGTGATGGATATCGAGGACGCCCACAAGCTCGGGTGGCTCCCGACACAGCAGGTGATCGACCTGTTGCTCAGCTATTTCACTCCCGACAACACGGCGCGTATGCAATCGGTGATGGCCCACGTCGACGATCCCAACGAAAAGATAGCCTATCTGCGGTCGAGCGTCATCGGCAAGCTCGTCAGCGAATGTGCGCTGGCTTTTGTCGAAAACGAAGATGTCATACTCGAGGGCCGGTTTCAGGGCGTGCTCCTCGACCACATCAGCCCTCTTGCGCGCGAAGCCTACCGCCACAGTAACGAGCTTTCATGGAGCAAGATTTACCGTGCAAGCGACGTTGTCGACATCGACCTTGCCGGCACAAGCATCATCACGTTCCTCCTTGAGCGCCTCGTTCACGCCGTCCGCAACCCGCAGTTCAATTACTCCCAACTGCTGCTTTCGAAAGTGCCCCGGCAGTATGAGATCGGCGCGCCGACACTCTACGGCAAGATACAGGCCGTCATCGACCATGTCTCGGGCATGACCGACGTCTACGCCCTCGATCTCTACCGCAAACTCAACGGTATGAGTCTCAAAATCAACAACTGACTCCGCCGCTCTATGGCCGCGGAACCGGAACCGCCTTCGACAGTGCGGCGCGTATCCGCGACAGCAATCCGCGGTGCGCCGCCGGCGCTACACCGCCTCCTGTCTCCACCTCGATGCCGATCTCTTCGGCCTGCCGCTTCACATAGGCCACGCGTTCCGGTGTGTCGGCGCAACGCCCCATCGACCGCAGTATCGCCGAGGCCGCGTCATGCAGCCCGCAGGTCACGTCGTCGTGGCCCTCAAATTCCCGCATGAGATTGCGCCGCACGATCAGCGACATGTTCAGCCGCTCGAACTGCTCGGTCAGGCTCCACGAACTACCCGCCGCCTTGCGGTAGACGCCCATCGGCCGCCGGAAATAATGGATGCTGCCGTGAGCCGCATAAAGCATATGCATGGCATAATCGGGCGAACGGTCGCCGCTTATCCAGTCGGGCAGATGCCGAAGGTCGACAGGCCGGCGGCGGTACACCACCGACAGATTGGTGATGAAATTGCTGCGGCTCAGCTCACGGACAGTGCAGTCGGCCTGCTGCCCGCCGTTGCTCAGACTCTTCTCTCCGGTGGCTTCATAATAATTCACCACGCGGTGAAACGTCAGGGCACATTCGGGGTGCCCCTCCATATATTCCACCTGACGGGCGAGCTTACGGGACGAAAACCAATAGTCGTCGGCATCGCAAATGGCCATATAGTCGGCTGTTACCAACCGGAAAGCCGCGAGGTAATTGCCCTGAAGACCGAGATTGCGCTCATTGCGGTGATAGTCAATCATCTCCGGATAACGCTTCTGCCACCGGCGGGCTATCGCGGCCGTGCGGTCGGTCGAGCAATCGTCCATGATGATAAGGCGCAGGCTGAAATCGCCCTTCTGTTTCACCACCCCGGCTATAGCTTCGTCGAGGTAGCGCTCCTTGTTGTAGGCGATCATCACCACATCCACGCTTGGTTTACGTTTCTCGTTCATACTTTCAGGAATATGTTTTTTCTGTACATGTAAAAGAGTATCAGGAAGAGGATCAGATAGTTGCCGAATGTGAGCCACACCGGATAATAATCGCCCATCAGCGGCTCCAGGCCGTAGCTCACCGAGGCCACCACGCTGCGGAAACTGATCACTTCGCCGAGTATGTAGGCCGTTATGGCGTTCATGCCGTAGATCTTAAGCCAGTTAAGGCCGCGCGAATGACCCAGGCAGTCAACCCACCAGTAAAACAGCGCCATCAGCAGGAAGCACCATCCGCCGCTGTAGAGCGTCATCGTAGAAGTCCACAGCCGTTTCACTATCGGTTCAACGGGAGACAGAGCCAGACCGGCCGCGATAAGCGCCACGCCGGCAACGGCCATGCGTGCGGCCACCCGCCGGCGGTTTGTGGCTCCGCGCATCATCCGGCCCGCGAAGGCGCCCATCATGACGGTAGCCCCGAAGGTGAGCGAACTCCACACCCATGTGTAGGTGAGGTCGCCTCTGAAACGGCCGAGCACAATCCTGTCGATATCGAAAGCGAAGCTGTCGGCCGGGGCATATCCGCCGTGGATGAGCATAGGCAGCGAATAGACCACGAGCAGCGCCGCCGTAGCCGCGATCTGCCAGCGCAGGCCGAGATTGAGCAACATCACGGCGGCTATCAGATAGCCGGCGGCTATAGCCTGCAGCGTGTTGGTGTAGATGTAGACATGGTCCGGATCGAAAGCCAGCAGATTGCCCTGCACGATCATACCGAAGATGAACAGCACCACGACACGCCGGGCTATGCGGCGGTAGAGCTGCCGGCGCGGCTTTTGCCCCGACAGATAATGGGCGAACGAAAACGGCATCGCGGCGCCGGTCATGAACAGGAAGAGCGGCATCACGAGATCCCATGGCCGGAATCCCTCCCACACCTCATGGTCGAGACACCACATCAGCCCCTCGCAGCCGTCGCAGCCGCTCACGCTGACAAACGCCACAACCACCGGCTGCAGGAACACCAGCAGAAACAGATCCAGCCCTCTCAGGATGTCGAGCGAGGCCAGGCGGCCGCGAGTCGCAGGGGCTTCCGTCATCACTTGTCGGCTTTGAATGCGTGACGGTAGCCGTGCACCTTATCCCATGCGCCGCGCGTGAAATCGGGCACTTCCACGGGCGCCGAGCCGTTCTCGATAGAGATGGCCGACAGCGGAATCAGGCAGCACCACTCAGCCAGATCGTACACATCCATGTCGAGTGGCAGACCGTTGTTGAGGCAGTAGATCAGACGATAGTCCATGATGTAGTCCATGCCGCCGTGGCCGCCTACAGTCTTGGCCACATCGCCTACCTCGCGGATTATGGGATGAACGTATTTCTCTGTGAGAGCAGCGCGCTGGGTGTCGGAGATGAATCCGTGCGCCGTCAGATTTTCGTGGTCAGGCACTGAATCGGCGGCAATCTGTTCGGGCACGAAAGCGTAGCCTTCAATCGGATATTTGTTGGCGAAGCCCTTTGTGCCGGTGAGCTGATACATGCGCGAGTAGGGCCGGGGATTCACCACGTCGTGCTGTATGTGCAGCGTTTTGCCCTTGGCCGTGCGTATCATCGTCATCGTGTGGTCGCCGTTGGCAAACGATTCCGGAGCCTTGCCGGTGGTTTTTTCAATGTAAGCCGGGCCGTTGACCGCTTTCGTGTCCATGGCCACGAGAGTGGTCATGCGATCGCCGCGGTGCATGTCAAGCAGCTGGCAGGCGGGACCGGTGCCGTGAGTGGGGTAGACGTCGCCGCGGTGCTCGCGGTTGAAGTCCATGCGCCAGTTGTTCCAGTAGTAGGGCCAGAATTCGTCGAGGTTATGGATGTAGCTGCCCTCGACATGAAGCACCTCGCCGAAGAGTCCCTGCTGGGCCATGTTGAGGGTGTTCATCTCGAAGAAGTCATACACGCAGTTTTCAAGCATCATGCAATGCCGGCGGGTGCGCTCCGACGTGTCGATCAGCGACCATATCTCGTCGAGATTCATTGCGGCCGGCACCTCGATAGCCACGTGTTTGCCGTGCTCCATGGCATACTTTGCCATGGGGGCGTGATGCTTCCAGTCGGTGACGATGTATACGAGGTCGATGTCGGGGCGCTCGCACAGCGCTTTCCACGAATCTTCCTCACCGCCGTAGGCGGCGGCCGTCAGGCCGTTTTTCTTAAGTGTTTCGAGCGATTTTTCCACGCGCGGCATCTCGATGTCGCATATCGCCACAATCTTCGAGCCGGGGACATGGATGAAGCGTTCCACGGCGCTGGAGCCGCGCATGCCGAGCCCGATAAATCCCACGCGCACAGTGTCGATCGGGTCGGCGGCAAATCCCACCATGTCGGTCACGCCGGTCGGGCGCTGCGGCACCGGAGTGGTTATCGGTTTGAAATCTGCCGCCCACGATGCGGCGTTCACAGTGATAGCCGTTGCGGCAAGCACTATCGTTCGGAATAGTTTCATGATCGGTTTATGTTTTTTTAAATTGATTATTCTCCACAAATATAGCCATTCTTCCCTAATATTTATAAAAAAAGCATATCTTTGCACTACAATCCCAAGAGCTTGTTTAATCATAAATCCAATTTCATGAAAATTACAAAAATGATGGCAGCAGCGGCCATAGTGACTTCGGCTGCGCTGACTGCCACCGCACAGGACGACGGCTTCGACCTGACTTCCCAGCGCGGTGAAGTGCAGGAATTCAACGCCGTCCCCGGCCATAAGGTAGACCATGGCGGCCTTGTCATAAACCCCACCCCGCAAAGCATCACACGCACCGGCGACGGCGTACTCAACATATCAAAGGGTTTTGCCGTCAAAGACAAACAGAAGAAATTTGCCGGCGACCTCGGCTTCCTCAACATCAGCGCCAAAGGACTTCCGCTGACCATTGACTTCGGCGAGAAAGCAGCCAAGAAAGCCGGTGTGAAAGCCGTCGACGGCGCTTACGTCCTTGAGATAGACAAAAAAGGGATCAAGATCACAGGCTATAACGAACGCGGCGCTTTCTACGCGCTCCAGACACTGCGTCAGATCATCGGCAGCGAGCTGGCGAAGAAAGAGGGCGGACTGCCGCTGATGGTGGTCAACGACTATCCTTCGATGAAATACCGCGGCGTAGTGGAGGGCTTCTACGGCACACCGTGGAGCCACGACGTGCGCATGTCGCTCATCGACTTCTACGGACAGAACAAGATGAACGACTATCTCTACGGCCCCAAAGACGACCCTTACCACAGTACTCCCAACTGGCGCCTTCCTTATCCGGCCGACAAAGCCCGCGAAATCAGGGAGCTCGTCGACAACGCCCGCCGCAACCGCGTCAACTTCATCTGGGCCATCCACCCGGGACAGGACATCCGCTGGAACAAGGAAGACTACGACAGTCTGGTCAACAAGTTCAACATGATGTATGACCTCGGCGTGCGCTCGTTTGCCATCTTCTTCGACGACATCGACGGCGAAGGCACCAACCCCCACAAACAGGTGGAGCTCCTCAACAACCTCACCCGCGATTTCGTCAAAGCGAAAGGCGACGTGACCAACCTCATCGTGTGCCCCACCGACTATTCGCAGCTCTGGGCGAAACCGGGCCCCGAAGGCCCGCTGGCTGTCTACGGCCGCGAACTCAACCCCAATGTCGAGG
>OHBU01000512.1_pt1 | contig 14203 bp, 9 predicted proteins | sample 1577421 | NCBI WGS metagenome assembly OHBU01 (sample SAMEA3879550, study PRJEB24766) | human gut metagenome | biome: human-associated habitat; feature: feces | place: USA | collected 1985/1987 | reverse complement strand
CTCTTTCGGCTACATGAAGGGTGAGCGCGGATTCCAACGCTATTATGCATTCCTCAGCCTCTTTACCATGTCCATGTTGGGTCTGGTGGTGGCTACCAATATCTTCCAGATGTATCTGTTCTGGGAGTTGGTGGGTGTTTCATCCTATCTGCTCATCGGTTTCTACTATACGAAACCGTCCGCTGTTGCGGCAAGCAAAAAGGCGTTCATCGTCACCCGCTTTGCCGACCTGGGTTTCCTGATCGGTATCCTTATTTACGGTTATTATGCCGGAACTTACACCTTCCATCCCAGTGAAATGGCATTGCTGAAAGGTGGTGCGGCAATGATACCTCTGGCCTTGGGACTGATGTTCATCGGTGGTGCCGGAAAGAGTGCCATGTTCCCGTTGCACATCTGGCTGCCCGATGCCATGGAAGGTCCTACGCCGGTCAGTGCACTGATTCATGCCGCCACGATGGTGGTTGCAGGTGTCTATCTGGTGGCACGCATGTTCCCGTTGTTCATAGAATATGCTCCCAGCGTGCTGCACATCGTGGCATACGTAGGAGCTTTCACGGCATTCTATGCCGCCAGTGTGGCATGTGTGCAGAGTGACATCAAGCGTGTACTGGCATTCTCCACCATCTCCCAAATCGGTTTCATGATGGTGGCGCTGGGTGTATGTACATCAGCCAACCCACACGAAGGGGGACTGGGCTACATGGCAGGCATGTTCCACTTGTTCACACACGCCATGTTCAAGGCCTTGCTCTTCCTGGGTGCAGGCAGCATTATCCATGCCGTTCACTCCAACGAGATGTCGGCTATGGGAGGATTACGCAAATACATGCCGATCACGCATATCACCTTCCTGATAGCTTGTCTCGCCATTGCAGGTATTCCTCCGTTCTCCGGATTCTTCTCCAAAGATGAAATCCTGACGGCATGCTTCCAGTTCAGCCCCATCATGGGATGGATTATGACAGTGATTGCAGGTATGACAGCATTCTATATGTTCCGTCTTTATTATGGTATCTTTTGGGCCGGCTCAGAGCCGGGGCAAAAGTCGGCAAGCGATGGGGGCGACAGCCACATGCCTCACCCCCACGAGAGTCCTCTGGCGATGACCCTGCCCCTGATGCTCCTTGCTGTGGTTACGATAATTGCCGGTTTCATTCCTTTCGGACATTTCATCAGCTCCAACGGTGAATCGTATACCATCCATCTTGAGACATCAGTAGCCGTCACAAGTGTAGTGATTGCTGTGGCGTCCATCGTCCTGGCCACTTGCATGTACCTGCGTCAGCAGCAACCTCTGGCAGATAAACTTGCCAAACGTTTTGCCGGACTGCACCGTGCAGCCTATCATCGTTTCTACATCGACGAGGTGTATCAGTTCATCACACACCGGATTATCTTCCGTTGTATCTCTACACCGATCGCCTGGTTCGACCGCCACGTGGTAGACGGATTCTTCAACTTCATAGCCTGGGGTACCCATGCTACAAGCGATGAGATACGGGGATTGCAAAGCGGACGTGTACAGCAATACGCTTATGTATTCCTGCTCGGAGCGCTGATACTTATCTTAATATTAATCTTATAAAGCACAAAAGATATGAACTTTTTATCCTTATTCGTACTCATTCCTCTGCTGATGCTTGGCGGGTTATACCTTGCCAAAAGCATTAAGGCCATCCGCGGAGTGATGGTAGCGGGAAGTACGGCGTTGCTGATCCTGAGTGTTGTGCTGACGTTCCTCTATTTGGGCGAGCGCCAGGCAGGAGCTACAGCCGAGATGTTGTTCCGTGCCGATACGGTATGGTATGCACCGCTTCACATAGCCTACTCGGTGGGAGTAGACGGAATATCGGTAGCGATGCTGCTGCTTAGCGCTGTCATCGTGTTCACCGGCACCTTTGCCTCCTGGAAGTTGCAGCCGCTGACAAAAGAATATTTCCTGTGGTTCACCCTCCTGTCGATGGGAGTATTCGGTTTCTTTATCTCCATCGACTTATTCACCATGTTCATGTTCTACGAAATCGCATTGATACCGATGTACTTACTCATCGGTGTATGGGGTTCGGGACGCAAAGAATACGCAGCCATGAAGCTGACCCTGATGCTAATGGGTGGTTCGGCATTCTTGCTGATCGGTATTCTGGGTATCTTCTTCGGTGCCGGCGGAACAACCATGAACATTCTTGAAATAGCTCAACTGCACAACATTCCGTTTGCGCAGCAATGCATCTGGTTTCCGCTCACTTTCCTGGGATTCGGTGTGCTGGGAGCACTCTTTCCCTTCCATACCTGGAGTCCTGACGGTCATGCCTCGGCACCGACTGCTGTCTCTATGCTGCATGCCGGCGTATTGATGAAGCTCGGAGGTTACGGTTGTTTCCGCATCGCCATGTACCTGATGCCGGAAGCTGCAAACGAACTGGGCTGGATCTTCCTGATCCTGACAGGTATCTCCGTTGTATACGGTGCTTTCAGTGCTTGCGTACAGACAGACCTGAAGTACATCAACGCATACTCTTCCGTAAGCCACTGCGGCCTTGTGCTTTTCGCAATCCTCATGCTCAACACCACGGCTATGACGGGTGCTATCATGCAGATGCTCTCCCACGGCCTCATGACGGCTCTCTTCTTCGCCCTCATCGGTATGATCTACGGTCGCACACACACCCGCGACATCCGTCTGATGGGCGGCCTGATGAAGATAATGCCCTTCCTCGCCGTTTGCTACGTGATTGCCGGTATGGCTTCTCTCGGCTTGCCCGGTCTTTCGGGTTTCGTCGCTGAGATGACGATATTCGTCGGATCATTCGAACACGCCGATATGTTCCACCGCGTATTTACCATCGTCGCTTGCTGCTCGATCGTGATCACCGCAGTCTACATCCTCCGCGTTGTCGGTAAGATCCTGTTCGGTCCGGTTCAGGACGAGCACCATCTGTCGCTCACCGATGCCACATGGTGGGAACGCACCGCTACCGTTACGCTCATCGTCAGCGTCGCCGCCATCGGTTGCTTCCCCAATTTCTTCGCCGAGCTTATCCGTTTCACGTTTAGCTCCGATATTTTCACTGTAATTGGAATGAATTAAAAAGACAATAAGAGAAATGGATTACTCACAGTTTTTAGTAATGAAGCAAGAAATATGCTTGTTGGTAGTATTTCTTTTAGTCTTCCTTAATGACATTTTCCTTCCCCGCAAAGCTCAGTCGGGCATCGGCATCATCACCTGTGTGCTCTTCGGCATCTACACCCTCTTCGGTTTCTGCCCCATGGTGATAGGCTCCGACTCACAGACTGCTTTTGCCGGCATGTATGAGACTTCACCCGTCATTGTCAATATCAAGAACATCCTTAACGTCGGCACTCTGATCGTGCTCATCCAGTCGTTGCGCTGGACCGCAAGCGACATGCAGCGCATCCGCCGCGGTGAATTCTACGATCTGCTCCTCCTGACGCTCTTCGGTATGTATCTCATGATATCGTCGCGCCACTTCCTGATGTTCGTCATAGGCCTCGAAACGGCCTCTCTGCCGCTGGCTGCTATGGTAGCCTTCGACAAACACCGCTATGAGAGCCATGAAGCCGCCGTCAAATATATCCTCACGGCAGTGTTCTCATCGGCAGTGTTCATGATGGGCCTTTCGTTTGTCTACGGTCTCAGCGGTTCGCTTTATTTCACCAACATCGCTACGCAACTGACAATCGGCGTCGACAGCATCGCTCTCGTCGTTGCCCTCGCATTCGTCATCGCCGGCATCGGCTTCAAGCTCTCGCTCGTGCCGTTCCATCTCTGGACGGCCGATGTATATCAGGGCGCGCCCACTCCCGTCACTTCCTATCTCTCGGTGATCTCAAAAGGCTCCGCTGCCTTCGCCTTCCTCGTCATCCTCTGGCAGGTGTTCGGCACCGTCTATTCCGAAGCCTGGGAATGGATGCTCTACGCTCTGATCATCCTTACCATCACCGTCGGCAACCTCTTTGCCATCCGTCAGCGCAATCTCAAACGCTTCCTTGCCTTCTCGTCGATCTCGCAGGCCGGCTACATCATGCTCGGTGTCATCGCCTACACCCTCGACAGCGCTATGGGCGAGGCCGCTCTGATGTACTACATCCTCGTCTACATCTTCTCCAACCTCGCCGCATTCGGCGTGATCGGAGCAATTGAAAACAATTGCGGCAAGGTGAGCATGGACGACTACAACGGTCTCAGCAAGACGAACCCGCGTCTGGCAATGACAATGATGCTCGCGATGTTCTCACTCGCCGGTATCCCTCCCTTCGCCGGCTTCTTCAGCAAGTTCTTCATCTTCACCTCGGCAATCAATCAGGGCAGCGTTGCGATCTACGTGCTCGTGCTCATCGCATTGATCAACACGATAGTGTCACTCTACTATTATCTGCTCGTTGTGAAAGCAATGTACATCAAGACTGAAGAGCCTTGCTCCATCGCCACATTCCGCAGCGCTTGCTCCGAACGCATCGCCATGTGGGTGTGCGTCGCAGGCATCGTCGGCCTCGGCATCGTAAGCTACTTCTACGACAACCTCCTCACACTCGTAGGCTGCTGAGCCTGCGCTTTGTGACTCCGATATCAACAACACGGCGGCCTGTCAGCAATGACAAGCCGCCGCGTTGTGTTTATCCCTTCGCCGGGATGCCAAAATGTGTAAAAACGCCATTTTTTCAGCGGATAATTCGTAAATTTGCAGGATAATCTATCCGACAAACTTTACTATATACTATCCGACAAATTATCCGACTATGAAATTGACCCGAAAACTGATATTGCTCATTTCTCTGATCCTGTCATGTTCATGCTTTGCGCAGGCTCAGACTTCATCTCCTGTCTCTTGGCGCATCAACGTGAAAATGACCTCCGCAACCGAAGGCGAAATAATCATCACGGCTACGCCTGCCTCCGGCTGGCACATCTACGGCATGACGCTCCCGCAGGACGGACCTACGCCTACTACCATCGATCTATCCCGCTCGACAGGTATCCGTCTCATCGGTAAAATCGCGTATTCACCCGCGCCCACAAAATATCACGACGATCTTTTTAATACCAATCTCACAGCGTGGAGCGGCAAGGTGACATTCCGACAGAAGTTTAAAGTGACCAATGCCGCAAAAGCGCAGGTGAATGCTCTTGTCGGATTCATGGCCTGCAGCGATAATACCTGCAGCCGTCCCGAGAAGATCACTCTGAATAAAAAAATCGTGGTAAAATAACGAACGCACATATCATTAATTCAACAACTTATCGAAAGAATGAAGCAGCGTCTTTTCTTTGTTACTCTGTTTTTGTCGTTCATCGCGGCCTCTGTCGCTAATGCGCAGAGCGAAGTGAAATGGACCCAGAACCTCCGTATGACCTCCGACACCGAGGGCGTGATGGAGTTCACTGCCTCCATTGCCGACGGATGGCACATATATGGCACCGATATCCCTTCCGATGGTCCGACCGCAACGGAAATCGATTTTAGAAATCTGACCGGCATGGAGCTCGTGGGCAATCTCACAGCTTCCAAGTCACCCGTGACGTATATGGATGCTTTGTTCAACATGAAGATATCATCCTGGGAAGGACACGTCGTGCTCTCGCAGAAATTTAAACTCAAGAATGGCAGCAAAGGATGCAAGGCCGACGGTGTTATAGCCTTCATGTCTTGCAACGACAAGACATGCTCGCGCCCTGAACGCATTCCGTTTGAACTCTCTTACAACGAAAGCGGAGCCGTGCCGGCCGGTGATTCGGTCCCCGAAAAGAAGGACAATATGGTGGCAGCCGCAGATACGGTGCCTCTTCACACTCCGTCGGCCGACAAGGCTTCATGGTGGAAACCGGTCGATGTGAAATCCGACACCGATGTCCATGCCGGATGGTGGTACATCTTCATATGGGGTTTCGTCGGCGGCCTGCTCGCACTGCTCACACCGTGCGTCTGGCCTATGATTCCGCTGACCGTCAGCTTCTTCCTCAAGAAAAACACGTCGCGCCGCCGCTCGGTGCTCGATGCCGTGATTTATGGCGGCAGCATCATCGTGATATATCTTACGCTGGGCATTGCTGTCACGCTGATATTCGGCGCCGGTAAGCTTAATGAACTGGCTACGAATGCCGTGTTCAATCTCATCTTCTTCGGCATACTTGTGCTTTTCGCTGTGTCGTTTTTCGGCGCGTTCGACATCAAGCTGCCTGCAAAATGGAGCAATTCCGTCGACGGCCGCGCCGAGCGCACAACCGGCCTTATAAGCATATTCTTCATGGCTTTCACCCTCGTGCTGGTTTCCTTCTCCTGCACCGGTCCGCTTATCGGTACGCTGCTTGTCGAAGCTGCCTCGCAGGGCAACATCGTCGGTCCGGCCGTGGGCATGGGCGCATTCGCTCTTGCGCTTGCCATTCCGTTCACCCTGTTCGCCATATTCCCGTCGCTTCTTAAGGATATGCCGCGTTCCGGCGGTTGGCTCAACTCAGTGAAAGTCGTGCTCGGCTTCCTCGAACTTATCCTCTCGCTTAAATTCCTCTCGGTTGTCGACCTCGCCTACGGCTGGCGTATTCTCGACCGCGAGGTGTTCATCGCAATCTGGATCGTGCTGTTCGTCCTCCTGGGCCTCTATCTGCTCGGCAAATTACGGTTCAGCCACGACGCGCCGCTCGACCACGTGTCGATTCCCCGCTTCTTCCTTGCTCTGGCTTCGCTGAGCGTTTCGGTCTATCTCCTTCCGGGCCTCTGGGGCGCCCCGCTTAAAGGCGTCAGCGCTTTTGTGCCGCCGCTCAGCACTCAGGATTTCAGCCTCTACGAGCCGGGTAAGTTCACTCATTTCGATGACTACGATGAAGGCATGCAGTATGCCGCCGAACACAATATGCCGGTGCTGCTTGATTTCTCGGGCTACGGCTGCGTCAATTGCCGCAAGATGGAAGGCGCCGTCCTTGACGACCCTGCCGTCAAGTCAATGATCGAGGAGAATTTCGTGTTCATCACTCTGATGGTCGACGACCGCAAGGAGCTCCCCGAAGCGCGCACCTTTGAGGTGAATGGCCAGAAACGTGTGATGGAAACAGTCGGCGATCTCTGGGGCTATCTCGAGGAGCATAAATTCTCCGCCACCGTTCAGCCTTTCTATATTGTGCTTGACAATGAGGGCGTTCCTCTCACCAAAAGCATGGGCTTTACTGAAGATCCCGACAAATTTTTGTCGTGGCTTTCAAAAGGTCTTGAAAATTACAAGAAATAATTCGGCTTATGTCACATACACGTGAAGAAAAAATCGAGGCGCTCGGCAAAGTGATCGACACGCTCGATATTTTAAGAGTCAAATGTCCCTGGGACCGCAAGCAGACCAACGAATCGCTGCGTCCCAACACTATCGAGGAAGTCTACGAACTTTGCGATGCCCTCCTTGAAGAAGATAATGCCAACATCAAAAAAGAGCTTGGCGACGTATTGCTCCACATCCTTTTCTATTCAAAAATAGGGGAGGAGAAGGGGCAGTTCGACATCTGCGATGTTGCCGATGCTCTCAATGCCAAGCTGATTTTCCGTCATCCGCACGTGTTTGGCTCGGTCGAGGCCAGCGATGCTCATCAGGTAGAGCAGAACTGGGAGCAGATAAAGCTGAAGGAGCGCGGCGGCAACCGCACCGTCCTCGGCGGCGTTCCGCGCACGTTGCCGGCGCTGATCAAAGCTTACCGCATTCAGGAAAAAGCTGCCAATATCGGTTTTGACTGGGACGATCGTTCGCAGGTGTGGAGCAAGCTGTCGGAAGAAATCGGCGAATTCTCAAAGGAAGTCGACGGCATGTCCAAGGATCGCATGGAGGAGGAGATGGGCGACGTGCTTTTCAGCATCATCAACGTTGCCCGTCACTATGGCATCAACCCCGAAAATGCCCTCGAAAAAACTAATGCCAAATTCATCCGCCGGTTCAACTATCTGGAGGATCATGTGGAGTCATCAGGAAGAAAGCTCTCCGACATGACTCTCGAAGAGATGGACCGTTACTGGAATGAGGCGAAAAGCAAGGGCTTATGAAAAAACTGTTGCCGTTTCTGATTCTCTGCAGCCTGATATTCTGTCTGGTAGCACCTGAAGCGTCAGCTTCCAAGCCGGTGGTGTCGACATCCTATCGGGTCAGCGAGGCTTCCGGCCCGCTGGGATTTAAGGTGACGAAAATCGAGTTTCGCTCCGACCTCACCCGCATCTACGGCCGGCTGATCGGTCGCCCGCACACCTCAGGCCGCATCGACGCTCTGACGCTGACGCTGCCCGGCGGCCGGGCGATGGCTTCTACGGATATCGACGGCGTCGACATGAACCGGTATTTTCAATGGGAAGATGAAAACTATATCGAAGTAGAGATCGACTTCCCTCCGATGAAGAAGTCGCGGACGATGACCGTCAGTGTCGTCGGACCAAATGGCAACAGCCTGTGGATAATCGTCAATAGATAAGCCGCTGTGAAACTTTGCATTACCGAGAAACCGAGCGTGGCTCGCGATATCGCCGGAATCCTTGGCGCCAATGTGCGCCGCGACGGCTATTTCGAAGGCAACGGCTATAATGTCACATGGACTTATGGCCATCTTTGCACTCTTAAGGAGCCGGCCGATTACACCGACATGTGGCGCCGCTGGTCGCTCTCTTCTCTGCCGATGATACCGCCGCGCTTTGGCATTAAGCTCATCGATCAGGAGAGCATCAAACGTCAGTTCGAAGTTATCCGGTCGTTGATCGGTCAAGCCGAAGAGGTGATCAACTGCGGTGATGCCGGCCAGGAAGGCGAACTGATCCAGCGCTGGGTGATGCAGAAGGCCAAGATAGCCTGTCCGGTCAAGCGTTTGTGGATCTCCTCGCTTACCGATGAATCCATCCGGGAGGGCTTCTCCAATCTGAGGCCGCAAGCCGATTTCGAGAATCTCTATTATGCCGGCCTTTCGCGCGCCGTAGGCGACTGGATTCTCGGTATGAACGCCACACGGCTCTATTCTCTGAAGTATTCCGAGCCGGGCCACGTGCTTTCAATCGGCCGTGTGCAGACGCCTACGCTGGCTCTCGTCGTGCAGCGCCAGCTCGAAATTGACAATTTTAAGCCGGAAGATTTCTGGGAAATATGCACTGAATACCGCGACGTGAAGTTCAACTCCTCTGCCGGCCGGTATAAGTCTGAGCAAGAGGCTATAAAGGCTATAGAGGCCATCGAAGGACGCAATCTCACCATCACCGACGTTCAGGAAAAGAAGGGGCGTGAGTCGGCGCCGAGGCTGTTCGACCTCACATCGCTTCAGGTGGAGTGCAACAAGCGATGGGGCTGGACGGCCGACGAATCGCTGAAGATGATCCAGTCGCTTTATGAGAAAAAAGTGACTACCTATCCGCGCGTCGACACGACCTATCTTTCGGAGGACATCTATCCTAAAATCCCCGACATCCTCCGACAAATGACGCCTTACGCTCCGATCACGGCACCGATTCTCGCTGCCAAAATACCCAAGAACAAGAAGGTGTTCGATAACTCAAAGGTCACCGACCACCATGCCATCATCCCGACGGGCCAGCTGCCCACGATGCTCGACGGCGATGAAAAGAAGATGTATCATCTGATAGCCAGGCGTTTCATCGCTGTGTTCTACAGCGATTGCATCTTTTCCACCACCTCCGTCACCGCCGATGTCGAAGGCTATGGCTTCAAGGCTTCCGGCAAGGTGATCATCGAGCCGGGCTGGCGCATCATCTATCAGAAGGATAAGGATGCTGTTGACAGCGCCGATCAGGAAGGCATTCTGCCGCCGTTTACTGTTGGCGAGAGCGGTCCGCACACGCCTTCGCTGGTCAAGAAGCAGACGCAGCCGCCGAAGTTCTATACCGAAGGTACGTTGCTGCGTGCCATGGAAAGCGCCGGCAAGACTGTCGACGATGAGGCTTTACGCGAGGCTATGAAAGAAAACGGCATCGGCCGACCGTCGACGCGCGCCGCTATCATCGAGACGCTGTTCAAACGCGGCTACATGCGGCGCAACGGCAAGAGCATACGCGCAACCGACGCGGGCATTGCGCTCATCGCCACCATTAGCGAGGAATTGCTGAAAAGCGCCAAGCTCACGGGCTTGTGGGAAAATAAGCTCCGCCGCATCGAGCGGGGCGAATATTCGGCACACGAATTCATAGACGAGCTTAAACAACTGATCAATGAAATAGTGCTTAATGTGCTTAACGACAATACTTCGCATCGCATCACTATCGAGCAGGACAAGCATCCCGATAAGCCGGCTCGGCGCAAAGCGGCGGCCGACGCTTCTCAGAAAAAACCGAAAGCTCCGGCGGTGAGAAAATATGAGCAGATCGTTTGTCCGGCGTGCGGGCAGGGGCATATAATTAAAGGCCGCACTGCCTTCGGCTGCAGCCGGTTCAGGGAGGGCTGCAAGATGCTTCTGCCGTTCACGCAGTATACTTCCGATCTGACTCCCGGCAAGCTCAATGCATTAATAAAAAAGAAATTTCGGAATGAATCCCATGAATGAATCCGGCGAGATACTGCCTGTCGTTGACGAGCACGGCACTGTTGTAGGCTCTGCGCCCCGCGCGGTATGTCACGATGGCGCTTCACGGTTGCTCCACCCTGTTGTCCACCTCCACGTCATTGACGAAAGCGGACGGTTGCTGATGCAGAAGCGCTCAGCTAAAAAGCGCATTCAGCCCGGCCGCTGGGACACGGCCGTCGGCGGCCATGTCGATTACGGCGAAGCGATCGCGGATGCTTTGCGGCGTGAGGCTTGTGAAGAGATTGGCTTGACTGACATCTCGGAAGCAAAGCTACTGAAAAACTACCTCTTTGAGTCGGAGGTGGAGCGCGAACTCGTTTACTGTCACATCATCAGGGCACCCCGCGGATTCAAACCTACGATCAGTGAGCCTGACGATATCGATATCCTTCAGTTCAGGCCTATCGATGACATTCTTAATAATCTGGGCAATGGCTCACTGACGCCTAATTTCGAACGGGAATTCCAATCGGTCGTTTACCCTTGTCTCTCAGCCAATGAATGACATTTTGCAATACACGGCTGTCGGCATAGCCCTGATTATCTGCGTTATCTGGATCGTGAAACGGATCCGGTCGCGTAAATCGGGCGACTGCTGCTCTCCAGGCACGAAAGATACCGGAGGCTGCTCCGATTGTCCGCTTGCACGGAAGTGCAAGTCGCCGCACGACAAAAACTGTTGAATCATCGGCCGCATCAGTTGGCCATGCGCTTCAGCAGATTGTAGCTGGGGGCGACACCGAGTTGTCCGGCACGGCTGAGATCGGCACTGCCCGCCGCGCGGTTGCCGAGTGTGAAGTAGACATACCCGCGGTTGTAGTAGGCTTCCCCGAAATCGTTGTTGTTTTCGATCGCTTTGTTTAAGGCGCTGAGCGCCGATGTGTAGTCCTGCATGGCTATGAACACCACGCCCATGTTGTAGTAGGCAACCGACATTCCCGGCGACAGTTTCAGCGTGGCCTCAAATTCGGAGATCACGTCCTGAAAACGGGCTTTACGCAACGTAGCGTCGTTTGTTCCCGTTTCTGTACCGGCATCGGCAACGGCATTTTCGGTGACGAGCTGGCGGTATTTGCCCACGGCTGTCATGAACTGGGCCAGCGTGAAATCGGGTGCTATGCTTAGCGCTTTCTGGAAGTCGGTTACAGCGGCACCGTAGTTGTGAAGGGTCATCTGGTTCATCCCGCGTCCGAAATAGTCGATGGCACGCGGGGTGTGGGTTGCAAGATAGGAGTTGTAATATTCTATCGACTGGAAATGTTTGGCTATCTCTTCCGTGTCGTTGAGCGTGGCCTCGTGGTTGGTGATCTGAAGCACATAGTTGAGCGCGTGGGTGTTGTTGACTTCGTCGATCTCTTTGAGATATTCGCCACTTGGCTTCAGCTCTGTGGGCGATGTGTAGTAGGTGGCTACGAATATCGGTTCGGGCTCGATGCTTATGTTGCGGTCCTGTACGCGGCCGCGTATCCCTTTGTTGTTGTATTCCTGCTCCATCTCGGTGTTGTCGGAGATGGTGATAAGCTGTGAGAACCGTGCGGCCACGACTTCCTGAGGCTCCGTTCCGTCGCCGTCTTTATCGGCCTGCCCGAAAAATTCCGATGCGGTCGGGTTTGCTCCGTCGCGTTTGATGCGTTGCTTGGCCAGTGCCAGCGATTTGTCGTAGTCGCGTTGGGCCGAGCGGTCGTTGAGTCGCTGTTTGATGTCAAACCGCAGGAAATAGGCTGCGGCAAGATCGGGGAACACGCTGATCAGCTGGTTTATATCTTTCAGCGCATTGCGGTAGTCGTGAAGTTCACGGTTAACGATGGTGCGGTTGTAGAGCGCGCGGTAATCGTTGGGGTTGAGCGCCAGCACCTGATTGAGATCGGTGAGCGCATTATTGAAATCACGCACTTCCATGCGCAGGAGCGAGCGGTTGAACAGCGCCGCATTGTTCAGCGGGTCGAGCTGCAGGGCATAGTCGTAGTCGCTCATGGCTCCGAAGTAGTCGTCGAGTTTGTAGCGGAGAAAGGCGCGGTTGACAAACAGTCCGCTCTGCCGCGGCTGAAGTTTGATGGCGCGGTCCATGTCGCTGAGGGCCTGCTTGTAGTCCTGGTTGCGGTTGATGGCTATGTCGGCTCTCATGATCAATGCGTTGATGGCATTCGGATTCATCTCGAGAGCCTTGTCGATGTCAGTGACGGCAGCCGTGGTGTCGGCCTTCGCAAGGCTCAGCTTGGCGCGCCCGATATATGCGGCGTCCCACGACGGATAGGCCTCTATGAGCGTTGCATAGCTGGCGGCGGCGCCGTCGTAGTCTTTAATCGATTCCTGCGCGAGTGCCTTGTTATAGAGCAGCCCGCGGTTCTCGGGCAGCATGGTGAGCGCATGGTCATAGTCGGCGATAGCCTCTTTGGCTTTGCCTAAATTCTGGCGGGCCACGCCGCGTATTTCATAGGCGTCGACAATGAAGGGGTTGTGCTCGATGGCTGTGGTCGCATCCTGCTCCGCCCCCTGCAGATCGTCGAGATTGAATTTGGCGAGAGCTCGGTAAAAATAAGGCTGGGCGAGATACGGCTTGGCGTCGATCACCTGGTTGAAATATTGTATGGAGAGCACGTAATCCTCAAAGTACAGCGCGTTGCGACCTATCTGGATCACCTGATCGGTGTTGATCTGTGCTTTGCCGCACAGCGGTGTGAGGAGTGTGAGGAGTGATATGATTGTGAGTGTAAGTTTACGCATCTTTCAGTCGACATGATTGTTGTTGCAAAGGTAGTCGTTTGTCATCAATATCCCATTGACCGCGTTGGTGAAAAATCATTAAACTATCATGTCGCTGAATATGTTTTGAATAAAACGGATTAGAATTCTTTATGATATGGATAAGCGCAGACGAATAGTCGTGATCGGCGGTGGCTTTGCCGGACTGAATTTTTTGAAACGCATCGATAAGAAAAAATATGCTGTCACTCTTGTCGACAGCAACAACTATCACAGCTTTCCCCCGCTTTTCTATCAGATAGCCTCGAGCGGCCTCGAGCCCGACAGCATCTGTTTCCCGTTTCGCCGTGAGCTTCACCGTGGCAAGGCTCACGGTGCGGAGTTTCATCTCGGCCGGGTGGAATGGATCGATGTTGCCGCACGCAAGGTGAAGACTCAGTTTGAAACGATCGGCTACGACATCCTCGTGATAGCCGCCGGCACGACCAACAATTTTTTCGGCAACGACGAGCTGATAAAGACCGTATTCACTCTGAAAAGCACTGCTCAGGCCATGCGCTGCCGTGATGAGATTCTCGACCGTCTGGAGCGTGCGAGCATTTGCCGCGACAGGGAGGAGCGGTGCAAGCTTCTGAGTTTCACCGTGGTTGGTGGCGGTCCGGCCGGTGTGGAGATTGCCGGTGCTATCGGCGAGATGAAGCGCTACATTCTCCACCGCAACTATCCGTCCATTCCTCCCGAAGATGTGACGATCTCTCTGATTGAAGGCACCGGCTCGCTGCTCGGCACAATGAGCGAAAAATGTCAGTCCGATGCGCTGAAGTATCTTCAGGAACTGATGGTGGATGTGCGTTTCAATCTTCTCGTCAGGGATTATAAGGACAACATCGTGACGCTGAGCGACGGCACGTCGTTTTACAGCGGAATGGTTGTCTGGACGGCCGGCATTGC
>OHBU01000501.1_pt1 | contig 14574 bp, 4 predicted proteins | sample 1577421 | NCBI WGS metagenome assembly OHBU01 (sample SAMEA3879550, study PRJEB24766) | human gut metagenome | biome: human-associated habitat; feature: feces | place: USA | collected 1985/1987 | reverse complement strand
TTGCGGTCAATATGATTTCTCCTGGTTTATCAGTACTTTGCACAACAGCAGTCATCATTCCGTTAAACACTTTCATCTGCGGAACATGGAAAAGTTCCAATGAAGTGGGATCTCCGTTTGCACCGGCACGATAGGTTCCCGCACCTTTTACAGAATACTTGATGAGATGCTGCGCATCGGGACAAAGATTACCCTCTTTGTCCACCACTCTTACTGTGACAAATGACAAATCCTTGCCATCAGCCTTTATTTCATTGCGATCTGCAACCAGTTCTATATGGTCGGGCTTGCCTGCCGTATGGATTTCCTTTTCGGCCACAGCTTCCCCCTTCTCATTATAGGCAACCACTTTTACGGTTCCCGGCTCATACTTTGTATCCATCCACATCAAACGGTAGCGTTTCTGGCGTTTGAAATCTGCTATGGAAGCAGAATCCGCACTATTTTCAGCCGTTACAGTCAAATCTTTGGTACGCTTACCCTGACTCTTGCCATTGATAAACACTTCTGCCGACGGATAATTTGTATAAACAAAGATAGGAGTCACTTCTCCTTCACGTCCCGGCCATGTCCAATGAGGAAGGATATGCAGCGTTTCTTCATCTTTGTTCCAATGACTGCGATACAGATAGTAACGGTCTTTGGGCAATCCGGCCAAGTCGATGATACCGAACAAAGAAGAATGGCTGGGCCAATCAGTATAATAAGGAGTCGGTTCGCCCAAATAATCGAAGCCCGTCCATACAAATTCTCCGATACCCCATGCGTTATCCTCATGCCAAATCCAGTCATCCTCCGGCAAATTGGACCAACCACAATGTTCCACATCGTAAGAAGAAGACTGATGATCGTCATATTTCTTCATAGCCTGACGGACAACAGGGAATTTATAGACGCCACGCGAACTTACTGTAGAAGCTGTTTCACTACCTAGAATAATCTGCTGAGGCAATTTCTTATAGTTTTCTGGATATTTATGAGGGCGGTAATTGAAACCGGCCACATCCATCACAGCAGCCATATTATTATTTACTACAGCATCAGGCGCATCCATACCTTGTGTTACAGGACGGGTAGGATCTTCACGATGACAGATATCCTGTAACATACGCGAAAGCTTTGGTCCGTTATTGCCATTCCACTGGTCGGGTACTTCGTTACCGATGCACCACATAACAATACTCGGATTGTTACGGTAATGACGGATCAGATTAGTCAGATCCTTCTCCACCCATTCATCAAATATTTTATGATAACCGTTGGCCATCTTTGCCGATTTCCACTCGTCGAAAGACTCCACCATCAGCATCATACCCATTTCATCACAAGCCTCCACCAATTCGGGTGCCGGCATATTATGAGAAGTACGAATGGCATTACAACCCATATCTTTCAGAATACGAATCTGACGACGTATAGCGGCATCATTTACAGCACCGCCTAACGGACCCAAGTCATGATGGTTACATACCCCTTTGAATTTGGTCAGCTTTCCATTCAGGAAAAAGCCCTTGCCGGGGACAATCTCCAAAGTACGGATACCAAAGCGGGTGGTATATTCGTCTTTCAAGGTATTCCCTTCATATACTTTGGATTCAGCTGTATAAAGAACCGGAGTATCAGGACTCCACAACTCAGGATTAGCCACTGCAAACTCCTGTTCAAACAAAGCATTATCAAAAACACTCAACTTGTTTTCCCCTGTAGCAACCACTTTGCCGTTTTTATCCTTGATCTGCGTCACAATACGGTAATTATCCTTATTAGCTCCTTCAGGGCTAACCAAAGAAGTTTTCAAAGACACTTTTGCATATTTGTCTGTCACCACAGGAGTGGTAACAGACGTCCCCCAAGCAGGAATATGCGTATCTTCATTGATTACCAGATGAACATTGCGGTACAATCCGGCCCCCGGATACCAACGTGATGATTCAGGCTCGTTTTCCAAACGGACTGCCAGTTCGTTCCTCTCACCCGGTTTCAGATAAGGGGTCGCATCCACATAAAAAGAATTATAACCGTAGGGCCAATAACCGGCCTCCTGCCCGTTCACATAAACACGGGCATGGCTCATTGCTCCATCAAATATCAAAGTCGCTTTCTTACCTTTCTCAAAACCAGGAGCATCAAAGTTCAGGCGATACCATCCGGTTCCTACAAACGGAAGACCTCCGGTACGTCCGGCATGTTCCATCGCCTCGGTCTGTCCATCTTGAGTAATAGCCATTTCCTGCTTGTCGTTATTGATACTGAACGGACCATAAATCGCCCAATCATGAGGAACGGTGACGTTCTGCCATTTACTGTCATTATAACCGGGATTGGCAAATTCCGCATTATCTTCACGCGTAAATTTCCACCCTTTTTCGAAAGTCTGCTCTGTACGTACCTGCGCTTGCAAAAAAGCAAAATAACAAACAGCTCCTAACGCAGCACACAAAAATCGTTTCGTATTCATAGTTATTTCTTATTAGGATTTTCTGTTACTATAAAAGTAATTTCACCTGCCTTGATCAAATCATCATGCGAAATCAAATATTTATTAATTTTCTTATTGCCCAGTCTGATTTCCTTTATATAATCCCCTTGTCCTTCTTTCTTGATAACCAATTCTTTCTTGCCCCAATATTTAGGATCAAGCTGAACGGTCACTTTATCAAAAGTAGGAGTGGTCAATGTATATTCGGGCACACCCGGACAATCCGGATAGAATCCCATCATACTGAATATAGCCCATGCAGACATTGTACCCGTATCATCATTGCCGGGAATTCCATCCGGCTTAGTTGTGAAATACTTAGCCAACAATTCCTTCACCAATTTCTGTGTACGCCATTCTTCACCTTTGAAACGACTGAACAGGTAAGGATAGGCTATATCGGGTTCATTGGCCGGATCATAATTCCCTTCATCAAACACGCTTTGCAATTTATCAACAAATTTCTTGTCGCCCCCCATCAACTTTACCAAGCCATTGATATCATGAGGCACAAAGAAAGTGTAATTCCATGCATTACCTTCATGGAAACCGGGACTAGGTGCAAAATTAGCTCCTTCTTTCGGATCAAACGGTTCATAGAATTTGCCTTCTTTAGTTATCGGACGCAAGGTTCCGAAATCCTTGCTATAATAATTTTTATAGCCCATAGAACGTTTGCGGAACAATTTCGCATCTTCTTTCTTACCTAAAGCCTCCGCCAAGGTAGAAAGTGCATAGTCGGCAACATAGTATTCCAAAGCATGAGAAACCGAATTATCATACTGACTTTCCATCGGCACATACCCTTTGGACATATAATCATCATTATCCGGACGCATCAGATTATCCTTGCCCGGAGTAGTGGCCGACTTATACATTCCCTTATAAGCTTCGTCAATGTCAAAGTCTTGCAATCCCTTCATCCAACTGTCTACCAGAACAGGAATAGAAGGGTCACCTTCCATCGTCAATGTTTCACGACCATACAATTCCCATTTCGGGAACCATCCGTGTTCCTTGTACATGCCCATCATGGTGTGAATCATATCCATCTGACGCTCCGGATATACCAAAGTCATCAACTGGTGATAGTTACGATAAGTATCCCACAATGAGAATACCGTGTAACGGTTACGGTTGGTGGTCAAAATCTTATCTCCCTCCATTTGTGGATATTGTCCGCTTACATCCTGCAAAATATTCGGATGAACCATCGTGTGATACATAGCGGTATAGAATACTCCTTTTTGCTCTTCCGTTCCACCTTCCACTTTGATACGGGAAAGATCATCGTTCCATTTCTTACGGGCTTCCGCACGCAGTTTGTCGAATGTTGTACCGAAAGGCTGTTCTTTTTCCAGATTCAAACGGGCATTCTCTATGCTGACAAAAGACACGCCCATACTGACTTCAATCACTTCTTCCGCCGTGGTATCGTAAGTAAACCACACTCCTATATCATCTCCGCTTATTTCTTTTGTATAAGCAGTATAGAGTTTGTATTTACCGGCCGTATCATCCCATTGCGCCTCCACACCCATCGGACGCATCATTTTCCAATAACCGCGTTTTGCCGGTACTTTGTTGATACGCATTACAAAATAGATAGGAAATACCGCCTGAGGATTATAACAGAAAGTTCCCAACAATTTGGTACCTTCAATCTCACGGTCGTTTACAAAACGAACGGTAGCACCACTCTCATTGGTCAATCCCTCTCCCAGATTCAACAAGATATTGCTTTGTCCGGCAGGAAAAGTAAAGCGTGCCATACTGGTACGTGGAGTGGCAGTCAGTTCACATTTCACATTGTATTTATCCAGTATATTGGTATAATAACCCGGATTTGCAGTTTCACCTTGATAGAAGCTTCCATAATTATGATAATCCACATCCAGTTTGCCGGTGGTAGGCATTAATAACAATGATCCCAATTCCGGACAGCCTACCCCGCTAAGATTAACGTGCGCAAAGCCGGTAAGATATTTATTATTGAATTCGTATGGAGTGGACCACCATTGCTTGTCTTTATCCTTATCCCCTTCGGGAACCCCCATCACATTGAAAGGAGTCACCGACATCATTCCATGAGGGGTTAATGCTCCGGGGTTTGTCGTACCGTAATTAGTAGTACCCACAAAAGGGTTTACATAATCTACCGGCTCTTTCTGTGCTGCCGCAGAAAAAACTGAGATACAAGCCAGAACAGCCGATAACAAAATTTGTTTCTTCATGCTATTTGTTGTTTATATAAGTTCTATTATTTCACTACAATTTCATCTGTAAACAAGAAACCTCCGAATTCGCCCGAAGATGCCTGATAACGTATGTAACGTGCTTTGGCATTTCCTTCCCAACCAAAGTTGATGAAAGTCACTTTGTCATCCTTCACTACTTTATGCTCCATGCGCTTCAGTTCCGTAAACTCCTTACCATCATTGGAAACGGAAATGATCACTTCTGAAGGCATAAAGACTTCAGGTCCACACACCTGCATAAAGTCTGCTCCAACAGAATGAATTTCTGTTTCTTTTTCCATATCAATGGTCACATCCATTCTTTTCTTGTCTTTAAAACCTTGCCAACGCCTGTCACCATAAGTCCAGCCTCCGATCACACCATCTACCAAGGCACTGTCACCACCGGCCGAATAGCCGGGATAATAAGCGGCATCCGGTCCGTAAGCCACTTTCTTACCTACTGCCAAATGTTGTACGGGCTGATCCGCTCCCGGACGATTTCCTATCTCATTTTTCAAATCAAAAGGATGGTATCCTTCAGCTTTCAATGCCTCTACCTCTTTCAATGCACGAACATGAAAATCATCATAGTTCTTCACAGAAGGGGCACTCCAAGCAACTTCCGCCAAGGCAAGAATACGAGGATAAATCATCATTTCCGCATGTTCCGGAGTCGGAATATATTCTGTGAATAAATTAGCTTGTACTCCATACACCAACTGGACTTTATCCGCACTCAAAGTATCGGGTACAGGATTAAATGAATAAACTTTGGACAAAGGCAGATAGCCTCCTATTGCTTCCGGCTGGGAATCAGGAGCATCCTGATAAGAATCAAAATAGCAGAACTCACCCGGACTCATAATAGCCATGTGGCCGGAATCAACCGCTTTCATTCCCCCTTCCGTGCCACGCCATGACATGACAGTGGCATTAGGTGCCAAACCACCTTCCAATATTTCATCCCAACCCAATAATTTACGTCCGTGGGCATTCAAAAAGACCTCAATACGATGAATCAGATAACTCTGTAACTCGTTCACATCTTTCAAGCCTTCTTTTTTCATACGTGCCTGGCACAGTTTGCAAGTGGGCCATGAGGCTTTACCTGCCTCATCCCCTCCTATATGAATATATTCGGACGGGAAAAGTTCCATTACCTCTGTCAGCACATTTTCCAGAAACTCAAAAGTCTTTTCATTACCGACACAGAAATCGGCTTGTTTGTAAGGTTCGTGTGTACAAGACAACTCAGGATAAGCAGTCAGTACTTCTTCCGAATGCGCAGGCATCTCTATCTCAGGAATAACAGTAATAAAACGTTCCTGAGCGTATGCCACCAGTTCGCGGATATCATCTTGAGTATAATAACCTCCGTGAGCATCTTTACTGCCTTCTTCTTCATACCGTCGTCCGTTATTCCACCATTCTTTCCAGGTAGGAAACTCACGCCATGCCGCAAATTCTGTCAGACGGGGATATTTTTTTATTTCAAGACGCCAGCCCGCAGCGTCAGTAAGATGCAGATGCAGACGGTTCAATTTATAATATGCCAAAGCATCCATCTGCTTTTTTATAAATTCCTTATCGAAGAAATGACGGGAAACATCCATCATAAAGCCACGATAAGCAAAACGGGGTTCATCTGTAATGACTCCTGCCGGCAATCCTTTTTCATCAACCATTTGCAGCATAGTCTGAACTCCATAGAACAATCCTGCCCCGGAAGTTGCACGAATAAGTACCTGATCAGGAGTTACCGTCAGAACATATCCCTCGGAAGAGTTTACCTCCGGCAGTTCCGCCACTTGTTTCAAGACAACATTATGTCCCTCTTCTGCTATTACCGGTTTCAAATTCATGGAAGAAGCCACCAGATAATCTTCCAAAATCTTCTTGTCCCCCTCAGACGCATCTATATATAACCCTGTTTCCGAATTCAATGAAAACACTTCCTGCTGTAATTCCACCTTTAATGGTGCGGGAATAACAGAAAGTGTGCGTTGCTCTTCTTTCGTGCAACTTGCAAACAGCAAGCCCAATGCAACTTCCGCCAATATAATCAATCTTCTCATCTTCTCTTTTCTTTAATTCTATTAATTTCATTAGTACGAATGCCCGGTTTCAATTCTCCATTAATAATGTAATGAAATCCGTCCTGCGAAACTATTACAGCTCCGGCACGCGCACCTTGTTCATATTCGCCTAATGTAGTCCATTTATCCGTCTGCGGATGATAGAGCAGCAGGTTTCTATTAAACCGATACCACTCTACAGGATGTGACAAATATTCTTTTCCCGCATAAATACCTTGCAGAGCTTTTAAGAATATATCCTTATCAACTCCTCCGGCACACAATATCATACCCTCGCCAAAAGAGGTTCCCATTCCACCACCTAAAGAGATCTCATTACCTTCCGCATCATACGGGGTGGCAACCGATGACCATTCTTTCGTTTCCGGAGAATACATATATCCATCTACCGACAAAGAAGCCTGATGCCCTTCAACAGCCGGGGCAAATCCCCCCCACACATAAAGTTTTCCATCTTGTGCCACGCAAACAGGTTGTACTCTGGGTTCACCCGGAATATCTGTTTCTCTTTTCCATCCTCCAGACAAATCCGACAGATCAAGCATGTACATGGCCGAGGATGGAATGCCATTTACATTTCCACCGACAATATATAGTGAATGTCCTACTAATGCACCTGCCATATTATCCATAGTTACAGGCAAAGAGGGCAAAGTTTCTCTTTTCAAGGTGTCTTTTTGCAAAGATAAAAGAAAAACATCAGACAAGCTGTGTGTTGCCGTAGTCCCTCCAACACAAATTAACCCTTTTTCAGTAGAAATAGTGACTCCATAAGCTGCTGCCTGAGGCAGTTGGCCTATTTTCTTCCACTCAAAAGCCGTATCATTTGACAAAGGGGCGATATATATATCCCGATAATAAGCTTTTTTTCCTCCATCGGCTACCGGTATATCAGGGAAATTACAACCTCCGGCTATCAGCAAATTTCCTTCAATCACTCCCGCATATAATGCAGAAACTCCCTTAAGAAAACCGGTATTCTCTGTAGGGAACCCATGCATTTTCTCAAGAGATATTTCAGAAGCATCCGATTGACCGCTACAAGCAGCCATTGTCATCATGCCCAGTATCGCATAAACGCCATATATTATTTTTCTGATCATGTTTTCATGGTGAAGCAAATAATAAAAAGTGTGCCAAAAGCAAATCAGCCATCCCGCTTGCCCCAGAAACGGATTGCACCAACGCAAACACAACATTCCTTACGCATATGGACGGAGGCATTCCACCTCACGCCCAACGGTACTCTATCACACTTTTGGCACACAGTCATTATTTGAATATAACTATCAATTTAATGAAATTTCATCAACAAACAAGAAAGCCGGATTTCCTTTGCCACCGTGCCAAGCAGGAATGCTATGTTCCGCTAAAGCGGTCACTTTCACATAACGGGCAGTCACCGGATCGAAAGTCAACGTATGGTTGAACACTCCATTCTTGTCATCCTGCTTCATTGCCGGATATTTTTCTGAAGTAATTTCCTTAAAGTTCTTTCCGTCTTCGGATACAGCTACAGAAAAAGCACGGGCATCAAACACCCAGTCACCTTTTTCCACACAAGTAGAAATAGAAGCGCTGCTGATTTCTGTCGGTTGCTGCATATCAATAACTGCTTCCATATCATTTTTATAGAAAGCAATCCAACGGCCCGTCTTATAGTTACCGTTACCTTTCAATCCGTCCACCAAAGTGGGAGCTCCTTTGAATTCATATTGCTTGTTTACCGGTTGCAACATAGTGACAGGTTTCATACTAGCCTTGTTAAAAGCAATTTCCTCTGTAACCACGCGGCTATTTCCTGCAGGACGTACAGTAATCGCTTTAAAAGTACAATTCTGTTTCAATTTCAATGTTTCCGTATACAACTGGGAAGCAGCGGAAGGTTCCGTTCCATCCAAAGTGTAATAGATAGGACTATTATCAATAGTAGACAAAGTAACATCCAGCGTACCATCTTTCGGATTAGGAGTAAATACAGCATTTACATCAAAGACATGCTTGGCATAATTATATTTATAAACATCATAAATATCTACCAACTGAGGCAAACGCTTCAAGAAACCTTCATAGTTTTTCTTTTCCGGCATGGTCCACTGAATTTCAGACAAAGCAGCCATACGGGGTAATTCCATATATTCTACCTGACTGTAGGTAGGAATGTATTCAGTCCATAAGTTGGCCTGTACGCCAATGATGTATTTCTGCTCTTCCGGAGTCAGATCAGCCGGCATCGGCTCATAGTTATATACTGTTTCAACGGGTACATATCCACCAATAGCCTCAGGTTCATTAGCAATATCCTTGGTTTGGTAATAGTCGAAATACAAATAAGTATTAGGAGTCATAATTACATCATGTTTCTGTTTTGCGGCTTCAATACCTCCGGCAACACCACGCCATGACATTACAGTGGCATTGGGAGCCAATCCGCCTTCCAGAATTTCATCCCAACCGATAATCTGACGTCCGTGTCCGTTCAGGAACTTCTCTGCATGATTGATAATGAAACTCTGCAATCTTTCCTCGGCAGTATGATTCTTGTCAGACTTAAGACCTAAAGCCTTGATACGAGCCTGGCACTTTGGACATTTTGCCCAACGTACCTTAGGACATTCGTCACCACCTACATGAATATATTCTGACGGGAAAATCTGAATAATTTCCCCTAATACATCTTCAATGAATTTCAAGGTTTCATCATTTCCTGCGCAAAGCACATCTTCTGATACCCCCCAGATTTTCCATACTTCGTACGGACCACCAGTACAGCCCAAGTTAGGATATGCAGCCAAAGCAGCCTGCATGTGTCCCGGCATATCAATTTCCGGTATAACCGTAATATGACGTTCGGCAGCATAAGCTACAATTTCTTTTGCTTCTTCCTGTGTGAAGAATCCACCATAAGGCTTGCCATCATATTTTCCCGAGTTATGTCCGATAACCGTTTCCGCTCTTTTAGAACCTATTTCAGTCAGTTCAGGACGACTCTTGATTTCGATTCTCCATCCCTGGTCTTCAGACAAATGCCAGTGGAAACGGTTGATGTTGTGCAAAGCCAGCATATCAATAAAACGCTTTACTGAATCTACCGGGAAAAAATGACGTGACACATCCAACATTGCACCACGATAAGAGAAACGAGGATAGTCATTGATTTCAACCGCCGGTAAAGCGATATCCACTCCTTGTGCTACCGGAATAGATTTACGCAACGTCTGGATGCCATAAAATACTCCGGCTTCCGTAGGTCCTGAAATAACCACTTGGTCGCTGGTTACCTTTAACTGGTATCCTTCAGGATTTTCAGCATTTCCACCTAATTGCAGGATTATTCCTTTGCCGTCTGTACCGGCTTGTACAGCCAATGACTTTCCGGTAAGATCTTTGATATAACTTGCCAAAAATTCAGCGTTCTTTTGCATTTTTTCATTGCCTTCCGGATACATTATCTTAGTTCCATTTGACAAAATAAACGGAGCAGCCTGATCCATTACCGAAATTTCCTGCGGTAACGGAATTATCTGATAATTTGCTTCTTTCACTTCTGTGTTACAGGATAAAAGCATAAAACCTGCCATTGTCAGCCCTGCAAGGCCCATTAAAGTTTTCATAATAGATATTAATTGATTAGTTAGTATCACTTAATTGCTTAATAGTTATATCAACCTTTTCATTCTTCTTCAGTTTATCTGAAGTAATAATCACTTTCTTTGTCTGTCCCGGCAACAAGTCAAAGAAGTTGTCAGTAAATCTCGCACCTTGAACAGGAATCTCTATGAACACATCCCTAGCCAGCTGTCTGGCAGACAGAGTCACTTCATATTTTCCATCCATCGGCTTCACTTTATAGCGGATCTCAGTCTTCGGAAGCTCCTGATCTTTTGCGTGGTTAAAGTAATAAATTTCTTCGGATAAAACCTCACCTTTCTTATTTTTTAATGTCATTAGAAGAAAAGTATTTTGAGGACTTGTTGTTATACCCGCATAAGGTTCCTTATAATATAAGGTGGAAGCATTGGCCGGAACCTCACCCTTGATACTCTTTTTAGTCAGAACTTTTCCATTAAAATCCATCACACGCAACAATAAAGTCACCTCTTTATCCGCTTCCAGCTTGTCCGACATAACATAAATATTCAAATCCTCCCCTTCCTTGACAGCATCTACCAATACCGGAGCAAAAGCTCTTTTTGCCTGATAATGCAACGCTTTCCAATTGCCATAATAATCAATGCTCGACCAGGAAACGACCGGCCAGCTGTCATTCAGCTGCCAATATAAAGTCCCCATACAATAGGGACGGTTACGACGATGGGCTTCCAAACCCTGGCGCACTCCTACCCCCTGCAAAACCAAACCCATATAAACCAACTGATCGAAATCTTCAGGCACTTTATAATACAGTCCCATAGTCTTCTTGATGAGGAAATTACCGATAGTGGCTTTTTGATGAGCATTCATCACCTCCGATTCCAATGCATAATCTTCCGGTGAGGCAAAAGTAGCAATCGTCTTCATTTCAGGAAATGCCTGAAAACCAAACTCACTCATAAAACGCGGAATTTCCGTATCCAGACTTTCAAACGGTTTCTGACCATACCAGATACCCCAATTATGGCTGTCTGCAATCTTCCAACTTTCGGGACGTCCCCAATTGGCCTCGTACGGAGAACCATGCATATAGAAACGGTCCGGATCAAGTTCAGCTACTTTACGAGGCAACAACTCACGGAAAAGTTTGTCATAGCCCTGCTTCATTCCTTCCATAATACCGGGATCAGTGTATTTCTTATCCCATCCCCAGTAGCGCATACCTTCATAAATTTCATTGTTTCCACACCACATAGCCAGACTGGCATGGTTCCGTAAACGCTTGATATTATATTCCGCCTCGGCCTCTACCCGTTTCATAAAAGCAGGATCGGACGGATAAGTAGTGCAGGCAAAAATAAAATCCTGCCAAACTAAAATTCCATTCTCGTCCGCCGCCTGATAAAAAGCATCATCCTCATAAATTCCTCCACCCCATACACGAATCATATTCATATTGGCATCTTTCACATCCTTGAACAACTGGCGGTAACGTTCTTCAGTAATGTTAGGCAGCAAAGCATCATCCGGGATAAAATTCGCGCCTTTGGCAAACATAGGTTCACCATTGACTACAAAATAGAAGGATTCTCCCTGATCGTCTTTTTCTTTCACCACCTTTATTGTACGGAGTCCGATACGCTCTTTTTGAGAAGCTATCACTTTACCATCCACCTTTATTACGGCTTCAAAGTCATACAATGCAGGTTCCCCCCAACCATTAGGCATCCATAAATGAGGCTGCCGTATCTCTATGGGAAGAAGAATATGGTTTGTTCCCGGCTGCAATGTCACCTCTTTCTGTTCGGTTACCTTTTCACCCTCCTTATAAGAATAAGCAACGGTTACTTCCGCTTTCTGAGGAGTTGCAGAAACACTGTTTACAGTCAGGCGGTTTTCAACTTTCGCCAGATCTTTTGTTACCGAAGCCTGACGTACATAGTAATCATCAATGCGTGCCACATCATAGAAAGTCAGTGTCACAGGCCGCCAGATACCACTGGTTACCAAGCGGATTCCCCAATCCCAGCCATAACTGTAAGGCGCTTTACGGCTATAGATACTAACCCGTTTATCACTATGATCATTATCAGCAGGATAATCAAAACCATTGGTTTCCCATTGGGGTAAAGTTTGCTTGACAGGTGAATGAAACAGAATCTGCAAATGGTTTTCTCCCTTCCGCAACACCTCTTTTACCGGAAGAGTATAGCCGACAAACATATTGTCCGTACGTTCCAACAAAGAGCCGTTCAGGTAAATATCCGCATACGTATCCAACCCTTCCAAAATCAACAAGGCAGCATCCCGCGAGAGTTGCTCATCCGTCACATTAAAAGTAGTTTTATAGACCCAGTCCTCATTCTCTACCCACTGCACTTTTTGCTCATTCATCCCATAAAATGGATTGGGCAGCTTATTATGAGAAATCAAATCCTGATGCACCGTTCCGGGCACCGTAGCCGGCAACCATTCGTTCCGGCCGACCTGGGCGAACTCCCATCCCTTATCAAGACTCAGACTCTCTGATTTCTTATACTCCTTTGCACTGAGCATCATCGGAAAGCATCCTAACATCATCAAAACTTTTAATGTTTTCTTCATCTTACCTATCTTTATTAATTTATATACTATTCAGCCCGGAATGTGGATGCAGGCAAACCGGCGCCATTTACCAGATTGGCACGGGTAAATGGCTGCCATCCGTAACGAACCGTTTCCGGCTCTTTCACCTTGTCACTCCATACTTTTATTTTACCGTTTTCAACAACAGCCTGTGCCGGATAAAATAATCCATCATCACCTGCCACTTCGAATGTACGAAGCGGTTTCCCATCCGAAGTGGACAACCCCTCCGCATAATCAAAAGAAATATAAGCCGCACCTCCACTAAATACGACTGATTTATAAAGCGGTCCCGAAGGAATGACATTTTTATATCCGTATGTTTTATTCAAAGCCCATGCAGCCAACCGTTCACCGACTTCTCTTTTCTGTTTGGGGTGTACGTCCAATGAGTCTCCCCTATCTGAACTGACAGCCATACCGGTATGAGGAATCTCCGCCATCAAACGACGCTGGCTATCACGGAACCAAGTCCATGACGGACGGTCTATACTAGACAATTGGACAAAATAGAATGGAAGTTCCGCATCCCCCCAATTCTTGCGCCAACTTTCCACCAACAATCTGAACAACCTTTCATGAGCCTCCCGATTATGGGCATTAGACTCACCCTGATACCAAATAAAGCCTTTGACCGGAAACTGTTCCAAAGGACGGATACCCGATTCATACAAATAACAAGGCTCATAAGGATGGCGTTGCAATTTATTGGAAGACTGCTTTACATTCAAGGCAGCACGCCCACGCACCCAGTCTTGGATAAAATCATTCTGCATCCAATTACGTAAGATAGCCGGGAAACGATATTCCAATGTACTACGGTCTATCCATGCTTCAGTAGGAGATCCGCCAATGGCATTGCAAATCAGTCCTACAGGGACTTGCAAACTATCCTGCAATTTCTTTCCGAAATAGTAAGCCACCGCCGAGAAATTACCGGCTGTTTCAGGCGAACAAACTGTCCACCGTGTATCCTTATAATATTGCAGATGATTCAATGAATCGAGTACCGAAGCATCCCACTCCACCGCATCCGTACGCCAACGGGCTTTCATATCATATAAACGGATATTGCTATTTGCAGCTTGAGGAACATCTTGTGCGGCAGTCGCACTCCAATTCAGATAAAACTCCATATTCGATTGTCCGGAACAGAGCCACACTTCTCCCGCCAACACATTTTCATAGACCAGTTTCCGTTTTTCTGTAGAAACAGTCAGCGTATATGGACCGCCCGCCTTCAATGGCCGGACATCCACCGCCCACTTTCCATCTGCTCCCGTCACAGCCTGAAGTTGCTGCCTGTCTATGGAAACAGTTACTTTCTCACCGGCATCCGCTTTTCCCTGAATAGTCAGCAGACGTCCATGCTGCAATACCATATTGTCCGTATAAATTTCCGGCATTTGCAAACCGCCAAAATCACCGGTTATGCCTTCATACACCGTTTTTGCCAGGACAGCCGCACCTTCCTTATCAGGATGGACAGCATCGGGCAACATAAAAGGATATGGATATAAAGGTGCATGAAAATCTATCA
>OHBU01000475.1_pt1 | contig 15504 bp, 12 predicted proteins | sample 1577421 | NCBI WGS metagenome assembly OHBU01 (sample SAMEA3879550, study PRJEB24766) | human gut metagenome | biome: human-associated habitat; feature: feces | place: USA | collected 1985/1987 | reverse complement strand
AACTTAAGGTTGTTAAGAGAAGAAAAAGGTTATTCACAGCAAAAGCTCGCCGAAATGATAAACGTTTCACAGCAGGCAATATTCAAATACGAAAAGACAGACAATGAACCTGACATCTCCACACTTATATGCCTGGCGAAGATTTTCGGTGTGTCGGTCGATTATCTTATAGGCAATACCGATATACGCGAGCCGCTCAATATGCAGTTACCGGATAATCTGTCCGAACAGGAGCTTACCCATCTGCGACAGTGGCGTACACTTCCGCATAATATCAAAAGCAGTCTTGATGTGCTTATCTCAAGCATACACAATCCCGATAAATTCATATAAAAACACCGCAGAGCATTTCCTCTGCGGTGTTTTACGGAGTATGTTTGTTTATCTTTAAGCTGTATTCTGAATTTATGATGCAAGTGCCTTACCGAGAGCAACGCACTGCTCGGTAGCTGTATCATCGGGAGCTTCGTTGCAGATAACGCCTTCGCCTGCCATAACTGCGCCGTCAGCGATGCACTGTTCCTCCCAGTTTCTCATCCATTCGCCGTCGCCCCAGCCGTAAGAACCGAAAAGTCCTACCTTCTTGCCTGACAGCTTTGCTTCACAAGCGTTGAACATAGGCTCAAACTCGCTGTCCTCAAGCTGTTCACTGCCCATTGAGGGACAACCGAAAGCGATAGAATCAAACTGATCTACCATATCCGCAGAGAAGTCGGCTGCTGTAAATACGCTTACCTCTGCGCCTGCGCTCTTTGCGCCCTCTGCAACCGAGCCTGCCATAGCCTCCGTGTTGCCTGTTCCGCTCCAATATACTACTGCTGTTTTCATAATAAAAATCCTTTCATTCTGATATTTTTTATATTATGCAACCGTAAGCTGCACGATACTCCTGCCGTTTGCCCACATCTTTTGGTAGACAGCTCTGCACTTGTCAAATCTCGCAAAGGTGCGCATAGCCTCGCACTCGTTGCAGTATACCTTCCAACAGCCCGTGCATCTGCTGTTTTTGCCCCCGTTATCAATAAATCCGATAACATCTCCGAGCGGATAACCTAAGAACAGCCCTATCTCATGCGGAAACAAATCGCTTTTCGCAAGCTTTCCGCCAAGTACCTCAAGGCACAAATCAATATCTGTATTCTCATATCCGTGACATTTCATAAAACGCTCAACGCCCGGTCGGCTGAGATCCTTAGCAAGACGTTTCGCCCTGTATACATATATAAGTGCCGTGTTCTCACGCTTTCTCAGAACCGTTACGGTAATTCCCTTGCCTGACAATTCCTTGTTCCAACGCTCTACAGCCTTGTTAAGCTCATCCGTACTGCTGTATCTGTAATTGAAAAGATTCGCTGTCTTAAGCGATGCAAGAGTAGGGGAGCAATTGTCAATCAGATATTGTTCAAAACAGTATCCGTTCATATTGATGCACTTCTTTCCGCTAAAAGCTGTGATAAAGCAACCACACTGCTTGAGTGTACTCTTGCCACAGGAACGCTGTTGCGCTTTGCCTCCTGTGTTGCACTCAGCATCATCTTGTGCGATACCGTATTTGTAAACAGTATCAGTAAATCGGGAGTGCCGACCTTCTTTTTAAGTGAGCTGTTTTCCTTTACAAAGACTTTAGCCTTATCGTAACCGTAAGCCTTGCATATATCCGCATAGCGTGTTTCCATGCGCTCGTTACCGCCGATTATTACTACGCTCATATCCTGTCCTTTCTGATGAAATATGTTAGTTTAAACTAACCGTATCCGTTTAAATAAACGGCGAAATGCCGTTTATTCATTAAGTTGTCTTATGTAAACCGTGTTAGCCTAAGCTAACTGTATATAGTTTATCATACGGTTTTCGTTTTGTCAATAGGGCATCGGTAATTTTTATAGAATTTTTTTGCTTCCGTAACAAATTCATAAGCAGGCTCGCCTTTTATCAGCTTTTTTGAATATATCCCAAATAACACCGGTGCCAATCCGTCGATGCGGATATATTCAAGTTCGCTGTCATTCATACACGGCATCATCGGAAAAGCGGTTACCCCAAGCCCTGCCTTCGCCATAGCAAAAGCCGCCTCGCAGCCGTCCGCAAGCAGTACGTTGCTGTTATTCGGCAGGCCGAGCTTCATATACCCTTCCATTGCCGCATCGGGACACTTGTGCCTTTTAATAAGTATAACACGTCTGCCGTTTATATCGTTTATATTTATGCTTTTTCTTCCGCTCAGTTCATCGTCTTTCCGGCATATCAGCATAACAGGACACTCGCACAGTGCAGTAAAGCACTCAGCTTTTACGGTTTCGTTTTCAGACTTGATAGCGAATATGATTTGCAGCTTGTTTTCCTCAAGCAGATTATCAAGCGATTTGAACGGCATCATAGTAATCTCCGGCTCAAAATTCGGATACATCTTCCCGATAATGTTCATCACAGGTACAGCCGCATCAAGCTCGTACTGATTATGAACACCGATAGCTACTGTCCGCTTTTTCTCCTTAACATTGGTACTCAGGCGATGGATAGAATTCATCGCCGTCCTGACTATCGTTTCCGCATCGCCTATAAAAATCAGTCCCTCTTTTGTAAGCTGAACGCTTTTGTTCGTTCTCAGAAACAACCGCACCCCAAGCTCCGCCTCAAGCGATGAAATCTGATGGCTGACGGCAGGCTGGCTTATATTCACCATTTCTGCCGCTTTTGAAAAATTGAGGGTTTCCGCAACCGCAAGAAAGCATTCAAGTTGAGTAGTATTCATAACAAACTCCTTTTTTAATTAACGATAAATATTCTTTATTGATTATAACATATTTGTATTTTACATTCAAGACCGTTTGGTGTATTATTATCAAGGAGATAAACTGTTAGCATATTACCGGTAAGGAGGTTAACCGTTATGAATGAAACCGACATTCAGGCGATAATGATTGATAACAAGACCATAAATCAGCGTATCGAAAACAGCCTGAACGTGATTTTTGCCGATATTGATATTACTGCGGCGCAGGGCAGAGTGCTTATGTATATCGCAAATTCCCCAGAAAAAGATATATTCGCCGCCGACTTGCATAAACATCTTTGCATTTCTAAGCCTTCGGTTTCCGCACTTATTAAAAAGCTGAGAAAATCGGGATATATAAGCTGTACAGGCTGTGAAAGCGATGAACGCTACAAAAATCTTACCGCAACAAATAAGGGCAGACAGACAGCAGGGCTTATATCCCGTCATATGAGGAATATAGAGCAGGCGGCATTCCGCAGCTTTACCGATTCCGAGCTGAATGAATTCATGCGGCTTCAGAAAACGCTGCTGAACAATATAGACAACATAAATACAGATAACTTGAAACAGAAAGGATGACTGATTAAGTGAAAGAGCTTCTTAAACAGGTAAAGCAGTACAAGAAAGATTCTGTCTTAGCTCCCGTCTATTCGGCACTTGAGGTTGTTATGGAGGTAATAATCCCTTTCGTAATGGCGTTGCTGATTGACGAAGGCGTAGAGAAAGGCAATATGAACAAGATACTGCTTTACGGAATAATTATGATAGTCCTCGCTATGATAAGTCTTTTTGCGGGAATGATGGCAGGCAAATATGCCGCAAGCGCATCGTCGGGCTTTGCCTGTAATTTAAGAGAGGCGATGTACCGTAACATACAGCGCTTCTCATTTTCAAACATAGACAAGTTCAGTACAGCAGGACTTGTTACCCGTATGACGACCGACGTAACAAACGTTCAGAACGCATATCAGATGATAATAAGAATAGCCGTTAGAGCGCCTCTTATGCTGATAAGCAGTATGGCTATGTGCTTTGTGGTAAATGCGGATATGAGCTTTATATTCCTCGGCACTATAGTTTTCCTTGCGGTAGTTCTTGTGATAATTATGCTCAGGGCAATGAAGATTTTCAATGTGGCATTCACAAAATATGATGATCTTAACGCAAGCGTACAGGAGAATATCTCAGGCATCAGAGTGGTGAAATCGTACGTCCGTGAGGATTATGAGAACGAAAAGTTCAAGAAAGCCTCCGGCAATCTTTATAATATGTTCAAAAAAGCCGAAAGCACCCTTGCTTTCAATAACCCGGTGATGATGCTTGTGATTTATGCCTGTATTATGGCAATCTGTTGGTTCGGAGCTAAGTTTATCGTTGTTGACAAGACCTTGCAGATAGGCGAGCTTACATCGCTGTTCAGCTATGTAATGGGTTCAATGATGTCACTTATGATGCTCTCGATGATATTCGTTATGATTACAATGAGCGTTGCAAGTATGCGCCGTATAACCGAGGTTCTGCGTGAACAGCCCGATCTTGCCGAGCCTTTCGCTCCCGTAGAGTTAATGTCAAACGGCAGCATAGACTTCGACAATGTGCATTTCAGATACCATAAGACAAGCGAGGAGGAGGTCCTCACCGACATAAACCTGCACATAAAGTCAGGTGAAACTATCGGCATAATCGGCGGAACAGGCTGCGGAAAGACCAGTCTTGTAAATCTTATCAGCCGTCTTTATGATGTACAGCAGGGAAGTGTAAAGGTAGGCGGCGTTGATGTAAAGGACTACGATATGAAGTTCCTGCGTGATCAGGTATCGGTAGTGTTGCAGAAAAATGTCCTGTTCTCAGGCACTATACTTGATAATCTACGCTGGGGCAACGAAAACGCCACAGAGGAAGAATGTATCGAGGCTTGTAAGTGGGCTTGCGCTGATGAATTCATCGAGAGTTTCCCCGATAAGTACAATACGGTTATCGAGCGTGGCGGTACTAATGTATCCGGCGGTCAGAAACAGCGTATATGTATAGCAAGAGCACTTCTCAAAAAGCCTGCCGTACTTATCCTTGACGATTCCACAAGTGCTGTGGATACGGCTACAGACGCAAAGATAAGAGCGGCATTCCGGAAGTGCATACCCGGTACAACCAAGATAATTATTGCACAGCGTGTATCAAGCGTCCAGGATGCAGATCGCATAGTCGTTCTTGACGACGGCAGAATAAACGGTGTCGGAACGCACGATGAGCTTGTTGCCAATAATGAGATATACAGAGATATATACGAATCTCAGACAAAGGACGGCGGCGACTTTGACCGCCCCCAGAATTAAGGAAAGGAGCGTAACGTAATGGATAAAAGAAAAATGGGACCCCGTCCCGATGTTTCACCGAAGGAACAGGTAAAACTGCTCGGAAGAATTATTAAATACACATTCAGCCGTTATAAATTCTCGTGCATCTGCGTAGTTGTATGTATTCTTGTGCAGGCGGTCTCAACGCTTGCAGGAATGCTTTTTGTACAGTCGCTTATCGACGATTATATCAAGCCTATGATTGCAGCTAAAAGCACAGACTTCACACCTCTTGCGTTTGCAATGCTCAAACTTGCGATTGTTTACGTTGTCGGTCTTGCGGCATCTTATGCGTATAACAGGATAATGGTAAACGTAGGACAAGGTACGCTCAGAAACTTCCGTAACGACCTTTTCACCAATATGGAAAAGCTCCCGATAAAGTATTTTGACACACACCAGCACGGCGATATAATGTCGGTTTATACAAATGATATTGATACATTCAGACAGTTTATCTGTCAGAGTATACCTCAGGTGATAAACTGCGGTACTACAGTTATAATCTCGCTTGTTTCTATGCTTATTATGAGCATACCGATGACGATACTTGCCGTAGGTATGGCGGTCGTAATGCTTGTTGTAACTAAGAAGATCGCCGCAAAATCAGGTAAATATTTCGGAAAACAACAGCACGATCTTGGCGAGGTCGATGGCTTTATTGAAGAAATGCTTGACGGTCAGAAGGTAGTAAAGGTGTTCTGTCACGAGCAGGAGGCAATAGACGATTTTGTAAAGATAAACGATAACCTAAGAAACAGTGCATATAAGGCAAACAAGTATGCAAATATCCTGATGCCGATAAACGCCAATATAGGCAACATCAGTTATGTTTTATGTGCGTTGCTCGGCGCAGTGCTTGCAACAAACGGCTTCGGCGGTCTTACTCTCGGTACTATTGTTTCATTCTGTACTCTCAACAAGAATTTCACAAACCCGATTTCACAGCTAAGTCAGCAGATGACGTTCGTAATAATGGCTTCAGCAGGTGCAAAGCGTCTGTTTGATCTTATGGATCAGAAGCCTGAACACGATGACGGTTATGTTGAGCTTGTCAATGCTGAAATTGACGAAAACGGCAATATTACTGAGGTCGATCACCGCACAGGCAAATGGGCGTGGAAGCATCCTCATAAGGCTGACGGTACAGTATCGTATAAAAGGCAGGAGGGCGGTATCGTCTTTGACGGTGTAGACTTTGGCTACACTGACGAAAAAATGGTGCTTCACGACATAAAGCTATATGCAAAGCCCGGTCAGAAGATTGCATTTGTAGGCTCGACCGGTGCAGGAAAAACTACCATAACCAATCTTATAAACCGTTTCTACGATATTCAGGACGGTAAGATAAGATATGACGAGATCAATATTAATAAGATAAAGAAGCCAGAACTGCGTAAGTCGCTCGGCATCGTTTTACAGGAAACCAATCTGTTCACAGGTACGGTAATGGATAATATCCGCTACGGCAAGCTGGACGCAACGGATGAAGAATGTATAGCCGCCGCAAAGCTTGCTAATGCCGACAGCTTTATAAGAAGACTTCCCGACGGTTATCAGACTATGCTTACAGGCGACGGTGCTAATTTAAGTCAGGGTCAGCGTCAGCTGTTATCTATAGCAAGAGCGGCGGTCGCAGATCCTCCTGTACTGATTCTTGATGAGGCTACCTCGTCAATAGATACCCGTACCGAAAAGCTTGTACAGGCGGGAATGGACGCACTTATGCACGGCAGAACAACGTTCGTTATCGCTCACAGGCTTTCAACCGTACGCAACTCCGATTGTATTATGGTGCTTGAGCAGGGCAGAATTATCGAGCGTGGCACGCACGACGAGCTTATAGAAAAGAAGGGCAAGTATTACAGCCTGTACACCGGTAACTTCTCGGAAGAAACCGCCTGAGGCAGTAAGCCGCCGCAACCCTGTTCGCTTTTCTTGAGGCAGGCAGTTTGTTAACATCTATACAGAATCCGCTGTTTTTATAACGGCGGATTTTCTGCATTAACATATCAAAACGGGTCAAGGCGATGTTGGCTATTGCGTTATTTTATAGAAATTATTTGCTGCCTTTTCATTCTTACCATCACACCCTATTGACAACCGACCTTATTTATGCTATCTTTACATAAAGATTTACCCGAAAGGAGAACGCTTATGAGCGATAAATTATATACCCCTTCAAACCCGAATGCACAGCAGGGTGTACACAATGTGCTTAAATATCTGTCCGATATAACCTACGAAAAAATCATAACCGGACAGCATACGCAGACTATGGCACAGGAAGAGCTTCATCTTATAGAAAAGGTCACAGGAAAACAGCCTGCACTTCTCGGTTTTGAACTGCTTTCATATTCACCGAATATCAACTATTCCGATACGGACGATGAATGTATGACAGAGGTCATGGAGAATTACGGCACTCTTAAAAGAGCGTGGGAGTGGGCAGAGAAAAAGGGACTTATCACTATGTGCTGGCACTGGTTTTCTCCGCTTTACGGCAGGTCAAAATCGTTTTTCAGCGAAAATACCGACTTTGACGCAAGCAAGGCTGTGATTGACGGTACACCCGAAAATAAAGCTCTGCTTTCGGATATGGATACAATGGCAGGAATACTCCGACCCTTCTGCGAAAAGGGAGTGCCGATTTTATGGCGGCCGTTCCACGAGGGCGACGGCGATTGGTTCTGGTGGGGCAAAAAAGGAGCGGATACCGTTAAAAAGCTGTTCCGCCTTATGCACAGCAGATACACGAACAGATTTCATCTTGACAATCTTATATGGGTGTGGAATTCGCAGGTTCCTGAGTGCTACCCCGGTGATGATGTCGTGGATATCATATCAAGGGATATGTATCCGCCTGAACACGAGCATACCTCGCAGAGCGAAATGTACTATAACCTTTGTGAGATAACGTCTGAAAAGAAAATAACGATAATCGGTGAAACAGGCACATTGCCCTGTCCCGAAGCGGTAGTATCCGAAAAAGTCGGCTGGTCGTCCTATATGACCTGGTCAAAACCGTTCTGCCTTACCGAAAAGTTCAATACCTTCGAACAGCTTAAAAAGGTGTATAACAGCGAATATGCCGTGACTAAGGACACGCTACCAGATTTGTATTGAGCTATGAAGGGAAGATAGCATCAGGAGATGCCGTATCAATGTTTCACCTTTGCCGGTGACTCAGATTTCGATCGGTTTGAAATCGGGCATTTCCGAACATTATATTAAATACCGCAAATCCGTTTTGCTTACAGGACGGGTTTGCGGTATCGTCATATAAAACAGGAATGTGCATATATAAATTTTATATGGCAAAATCGGCATTTTGACATATTTTCGGTTAAAACAACGATACGAAAATGAGAAATAAGACAAAAGTTAAGCGATTTTTCTATTGACTTTGCCCTTTATATGTGGTACAATACTAAAATGTATCATAATGGATTGATATGCGTTCGGGCTGAAATCCCGCAGTGTCGAAAGGTGTAGATTTTCCCTTTATTATGCGGAAAACACGAGCGTATAAATATCCGTGAATAAATTAAGGAGTGGTAAAGCCCATGGTGAATGTCAAGCAGGTAAAGCTGGGTAGAAATACCCGTATGAGTTTTTCCAAGATCAATGAAGTTCAGAAGATGCCGAACCTCATCGAAATTCAGAAGGATTCATATAAGTGGTTTTTGGACGAGGGTATAAAGGAAGTATTCAAGGATATTTCTTCTATTACCGACGCTAACGGCAAGCTGGTACTGAGTTTCGTTGATTATCGTCTCGATGAGAACCCCAAGTATTCTATAGAGGAGTGCAAAGAACGTGATACAACGTATGCGGCACCCCTTCGTGTAAAGGCACAGCTCAGAAACAACGAAACCGGAGAGGTTGTCGAGAATGAGATATTCATGGGCGACTTCCCGCTGATGACCGAAAGCGGCACATTCGTAATCAACGGTGCTGAGCGTGTCATTGTTTCACAGTTGGTTCGTTCCCCCGGCGTTTATTACGGCTTTGACTACGATAAAACGGGTAAGAAGTTATTCAAGTCAACTGTTATCCCTAACAGAGGTGCATGGCTCGAATACGAGATGGATTCAAACGACATCTTCTATGTCCGTATAGATAAAAACAGAAAGATACCGGCAACAACATTCATCCGTGCACTCGGTATCAGCAGTGATGATGATCTTATCGATCTGTTCGGTGAAGACCCCAGAATAGTTCAGACGATTCAGGAAAAGGACGCTACAAAGAACACCGAAGAGGCTTTACTTGAAGTATACAGAAAGTTAAGACCCGGTGAGCCTCCTACGGTCGATTCCGCAAATACTCATATCAACAATCTTTTCTTTGACGCAAAGAGATATGACCTTGCAAGATTCGGACGTTACAAGTACAACAAGAAGCTCGGAGTTGCTTCGAGAATTGCCGGTCATAAGGCTGCTCAGCCGATTATAGATCCTACCACGGGCGAGATTCTTGTTGACGAGAACGAGTTCATCAACGCTGAAAAGGCACAGGCTGTAGAGCAGGCAGGCGTTAAGGAATGCGTAATCTTCTCCGAAGAAAAAATTGCAAAGGTTCTCGGAAACGGAATGGTCGATATAGCCGGCTACATTCCCGAATCTATAGATGCAGAATCACTCGGTATCAACGAGAAGGTATGCTTCAGCGTACTGCGTGAGATACTTGACAAGTGCGGTGATGATGTTGAGGCACTCACAGCCGAGCTTTCAAACAGAGTAGAAGACCTTATCCCCAAGCACATCACTCTTGACGATATATTCGCAACAGTAAGCTATTTCATCAATCTTTGCGAAGGTGTCGGTGAGGTTGACGATATAGACCACCTCGGAAACAGACGTATCCGTAGCGTAGGTGAGCTTTTACAGAACCAGTTCAGAATCGGTTTTGCAAGAATGGAAAGAGTTATCCGTGAAAGAATGGGACTTCAGTCACAGGAAGGCGACAAGGTAACTCCCAACGCCCTTATCAATATCCGTCCCGTTGTTGCGGCTATCAAGGAGTTCTTCGGTTCTTCGCCGCTTTCACAGTTCATGGATCAGAACAACCCCCTTGCAGAGCTTACTCATAAGAGAAGACTTTCAGCACTCGGCCCCGGCGGTCTTTCCCGTGACCGTGCGAGCTTCGAAGTTCGAGATGTACACTATTCCCACTACGGAAGAATGTGTCCTATCGAAACCCCCGAAGGTCCTAACATCGGTCTTATCTCTTACCTTGCTTCATTCGCAAAGATAAACAAGTACGGCTTTATTGAAGCTCCTTACCGTAAGGTTGACAAGGAAACAGGCGTTGTACTTGACGAAGTAACCTATATGACTGCCGATATGGAGGATAATTACGTTGTAGCACAGGCCAACGAACCTCTTGACGAGCAGGGAAAATTCGCAAGAAAGCGTGTAAATGCACGTTTCCGTGAAGAGATTCTTGAAGTTGACCGTGACCGTGTAGACTACATGGACGTTTCGCCTAAGATGGTCGTTTCTGTTGCTACTGCGATGATTCCGTTCCTTGAGAACGATGACGCAAACCGTGCTCTTATGGGTGCGAACATGCAGCGTCAGGCAGTACCGCTTATGGTAACACAGAATCCTATCGTAGGTACCGGTATGGAATACAAGGCAGCCGTTGATTCGGGTGCGGTTGTAGTAGCAAAGGAAGACGGCGTTGTAACAAAGTGCAGTGCCGACGAAATCGTTGTTACCGACAACAACGGTGTTGAACACAGCTACAAGCTGATAAAGTTCAAGCGTTCAAACCAGGGCACCTGCGTGAACCAGCGTCCTGCTGTTTCAAAGGGTATGGAGATAAAGGTCGGCGATGTTCTTGCTGACGGTCCCGCTACAAGCCAGGGTGAGATTTCACTCGGTAAGAATGCTCTTATCGGCTTCATGACATGGGAAGGCTACAACTACGAGGATGCCGTTCTTATAAACGAAAAACTCGTTTATAATGATGTCTACACATCAATCCATATAGAAGAATATGAGCTTGAATGCCGTGATACAAAGCTCGGACCGGAAGAGATAACAAGAGAGATCCCCAACGTTTCTGAGGACGCTCTTAAGGATCTTGACGAGCGTGGTATCATCCGTATCGGCGCAGAGGTTCACTCGGGCGATATAATGGTCGGCAAGGTTACACCTAAGGGTGAAACAGAGCTTACCGCAGAAGAAAGACTTCTCCGTGCTATCTTCGGTGATAAGGCAAGAGAAGTAAGAGATAATTCACTTCGTGTACCTCACGGCGAAAGCGGTATCATCGTTGACGTCAAGGTGTTCACAAGACAGAACTGTGATGAACTTTCACCCGGCGTAAATATGGTGGTAAGATGCTACATCGCACAGAAGCGTAAGATCTCTGTCGGCGATAAGATGGCGGGTCGTCACGGTAACAAGGGTGTCGTTTCCCGTATCTTAAAGCAGGAGGATATGCCCTTCCTTCCCGACGGTACACCGCTTGATATTGTACTGAACCCCCTCGGCGTTCCTTCACGAATGAACATCGGTCAGGTTCTTGAGGTACACCTCGGTTATGCTTGTAAGGCACTTGACTGGCAGATAATGACCCCTGTATTTGACGGTGCTCACGAGGCCGACATCAGAGCTTGCTTTGAAAAGGCTGAGGCTGAACGTGAAAACTACAAGGATAAGGATTCTGCAAAGATAGACTTCTCTAAGATTCCTATGCGTTCTGACTGCAAGACACAGCTTACAGACGGTCGTACAGGCGAGAAGTTTGACAGCCCCGTAACAGTAGGTTATATGTACTACCTCAAGCTCCACCACCTTGTTGACGATAAGATTCACGCACGTTCAACCGGTCCTTACTCACTGGTAACACAGCAGCCTCTCGGCGGTAAGGCACAGTTCGGCGGACAGCGTTTCGGTGAAATGGAAGTTTGGGCGCTGGAAGCATACGGCGCATCCTACACCTTACAGGAAATCCTGACCGTGAAGTCCGATGATGTTATCGGCCGTGTCAAGACATACGAAGCCATCATCAAGGGCGACAACATTCCTGAGCCCGGTATTCCGGAATCCTTCAAGGTATTGCTCAAGGAATTACAGGCACTTGGTATGGATGTCCGCGTCTTAAGAGAAGACCAGACCGAAGTAGAAATTATGGAAACCGTGGATTACACCGACAACGATTACCGTTACGAGATGGAAGGCGACCGTAAGAACTACAATGATTACGAAAAGGATTCCCTCGATGACCTGGGTTACCAGAAGCAGGAATTTGACGATGACGGCGAACTGGTAAGCGCAGATGATGCGGATGAGGATGATTTTGACGATGCAGGTGACGGCTTCGACGGAGAAGACGAATTCTAATAGAGATTAGTATGGAAGGGAGTACCAAAATGTCAGAAAATAAAAATGAAGTTTATCAGCCGATGACATTTGATGCCATAAAAATCGGTCTGGCGTCTCCGGAGAAAATCCGCGAGTGGTCCAGAGGCGAGGTAACCAAGCCCGAAACAATCAATTACAGAACATTAAAACCGGAACGTGACGGTCTGTACTGTGAAAGAATTTTCGGACCCCAGAAAGACTGGGAATGTCATTGCGGTAAGTACAAGAAGATCAGATACAAGGGTGTTGTCTGCGACAGATGTGGTGTAGAAGTTACCAAATCCAGCGTTCGTAGAGAGCGTATGGGTCATATCGAACTGGCAGCTCCGGTTTCCCATATCTGGTACTTCAAGGGAATTCCCAGCCGTATGGGATTAATCCTTGACCTTTCACCGAGAGTGCTGGAAAAGGTACTTTACTTTGCATCCTATATTGTACTGGATGCAGGTGAGTCCAATTTGGAATATAAGCAGATTTTATCCGAAAAAGAATATCAGGATGCTTATGAAACCTATGGTAATAAGTTCCGTGTAGGTATGGGCGCAGAGGCTATCAAAGAGCTTCTGCAGGCCATCGACCTGGAAAAAGATGCAGAGGAATTAAAGGCAGGCTTAAAGGAATCCACCGGTCAGAAGCGTGCACGTATCATCAAGAGACTGGAAGTAGTAGAAGCCTTCAGAGGTTCAGGCAACAAGCCTGAATGGATGATTATGGATGTTATCCCGGTTCTGCCTCCCGACTTACGTCCTATGGTACAGCTGGACGGCGGCCGTTTCGCAACCTCTGACTTAAATGACCTTTACAGAAGAATTATCAACAGAAACAACATATCTCATTGATGGAGACCCAAAAGGAACTCAATACGCATTCATTAGCAACAAAATTTGCCAAATGTTTGTCGTACCACGTTCTAATCTCTCTTATTTGAATACACAAGAGAAGTTACAAAAACCTGCATTCTATATATTGCTGGGGGAAGATGAATCAACCAAGCCGCAGGCGTATATAGGTGAAACGGAGAACTTTAAAGAACGTGTAAAAGACCACGATAGCAAAAAATCGTTTTGGCAAAAAGCACTCATATTTGTATCGAAAGACGCCGATATGACTAAAGTTGATGTGCAATACCTAGAACATAAAGCTATAGCCGAAGCCAAGAAAGCAAACGCTTTTGTTTTAAGCGATAATAAACAAATTCCTAAAGCCCCTAACCTACCGGAGCATCAACAGGACTCAATGAATGAATTTTTCGAAGATGTGAAGTTTTTGGCATCATTTATCGGTTGCAATATTTTTGAAGTATCACAACCCAAAGAAGAACATCTATTCTACACCAAAGGTAGAGGATGCAATGCAAAAGGTTTCTACAGTTCCGATGGATTCACAGTCCTAAAAGGAAGTACTGTTGCCAAAACAATGGTTCCGTCTTTCAACTGGAAAGAAAAACGAGAAAAGATGCTTCAAGATTACACTTCTACTGAGAACGGAATATTGGTATTGACATCAGATAAAACTTTTTCAAGTCCCAGTACTGCCGCAGATTTCTGTATTGGTAGCAGCAACAACGGCTGGTTGGTATGGAAAGATAAAGAAGGAAATACATTGGACTCAGTTTATAGAAAACAGTTGGATTAATAACATATCAGTTGGAGGCAAATATGGAAATTATCAATCTACTAGACTTCACAGACCGCATCGAGTTGAGAGAATGGCTGAAGGTCAACCATAATCGGGTGAAATCGTGTTGGGTTGTAACTTCACGCTCTAAACAGCCCACATACGAATGTATTCCATACATTGAAGTTGTTGAAGAAGCATTGTGCTTCGGGTGGATTGATTCAACTCTAAAGAAATTGCCAGACGGATGCCTTGCACAGCGGCTTTCACCTCATCGCAAAGGAAGTCATTGGACTGAGTTAAACAAAGAACGTTGTATCAATCTTGAAGACCGAGGACTTATGACAGATGCCGGACACCAAGCCTTTGAGAAAGCCTATTCCTACGAAATAGTTCCCAAAGGCTCTCTTATGGAAGAAAAACCGCATTCCTTGATTTAGCCGAGCTTCGTACCGAACGGAAAATCATTTCTACAATAGAAAGCCCCCATTCGGGAAAAGTCATCGATACCTATCAAATAGTCGAAAGGAAACAGTCTTCGTACCGGTCGCTTCTCCTCCATCGCTACAATCTGCTCACGTCGCAGCAACAACGTTCGCCACCCAATGACCCGGCAAAGCATCCGAGAAACATCCAAATATATCTTTCTCCGGTTGCGTATATTGCTGTCCCGGATAATTATTCAGATCATCGCTCAGAAACAAATCTCCGTGTTTTTTTCAAAACATCCATCATTGAGAGTAAAACAATAGCAATCCGAGCTACGAAGAGATTCATAGCCTAACTCACCAACGAGTTCTGTTTCTTCGATCCAATCAAAATCGGCATATACATATAGCGTCTTCATCGCTTACTCTTTCTTCGAAGCACGTTCCCTTGTCTTCAAACTCAAATTCTGCAAAACTTTTCCCAATTTATCTTCTTTGACCAGCCACAGAATATCATCATCAAGCTGCAGAACATACAGCACTCGCAAGTATATTCCGATTGCTACCATCGGTGCGCCTTTCTCTATTCGGAACACAGTCAACGGGGAACAAGTGCCCGTTCCGCCACCTGAGCCACACTCAAATTCCTCCGCTATCGAGCCAGTTTTATCTGCTCTCCCACAACCGACATCTTCTGCTCCAATTTTCGAGACAACTTAATCCCCATTGTATTCTTTGTCATAATCAACTTATCATATAATATGTAAAAATATTACTTTTTATCTATTTAATGATAGATTGCAGACAAAATCGCAAGACTAGAAGACACAGCAGTATAAAGGCTCTACACTTTTTCAAACGAATCATCCCCATTACACGACATTTTTCCAAACGAATTAAATGTCTATTCTACAAAAATTACCTTACAACATATATTCAAGATTAGTTTA
>OHBU01000466.1_pt1 | contig 15666 bp, 11 predicted proteins | sample 1577421 | NCBI WGS metagenome assembly OHBU01 (sample SAMEA3879550, study PRJEB24766) | human gut metagenome | biome: human-associated habitat; feature: feces | place: USA | collected 1985/1987 | reverse complement strand
CTTCCGAGGAGATGGTAAAGGTAATGAGAAACGCAGCCCCCAGAAAAGTTTTTGTAGACTAAGAGCTCTCTGACAGGCAGATTTTTGGTGAAAATAAGTTAGGCTGGGAAGAGGCGGCAGAGGAAAATCGTCATTGACAGAAACGGTGAATTCTGTTACACTCAAACGAAATTATTTCTATTTTAAGTAATGTACTTTTCTATACCCGTCAGGAGATTTTTGTTTCCGGCGGAGCCACTTACAACATATCAGGAGGAAAGAAAATGGGACAGATTATTGGTGAAGGCATTACCTTTGATGACGTACTGCTCGTACCGTCTTACTCTCAGGTAGTCCCTAATCAGGTGGATTTGACCACATGGCTGACAAAGAAGATCAAGCTGAACATTCCTATGATGAGCGCAGGAATGGATACTGTTACCGAACATCGTATGGCGATTGCCATGGCAAGACAGGGCGGTATCGGTATCATTCACAAGAATATGTCTATTGAGGCGCAGGCGGAAGAGGTGGACAAGGTAAAGCGTTCCGAGAACGGCGTTATTACGGATCCGTTTTCACTTTCTCCGGAGCACACCCTGGCAGATGCCGATGCACTGATGGCTAAGTTCCGTATTTCCGGCGTTCCCATTACCGAGGGACGTAAATTAGTTGGTATCATTACCAACCGCGATTTGAAATTTGAAACAGATTTCTCCAAGAAAATCAAAGAGTCCATGACCAGCGAAGGTCTGATTACGGCTCCCGAAGGAATCACTCTGGAAGAGGCAAAAAAGATTCTTGCCAAGGCAAGAAAGGAAAAGCTTCCCATTGTTGACGCCGATTACAATCTGAAGGGTCTTATCACCATCAAGGATATTGAAAAGACCATCAAATATCCTCTGGCAGCAAAGGATGCACAGGGCAGACTTCTCTGCGGTGCCGCAGTCGGTATTACCGCAAACGTGCTGGAAAGAGTTGCAGCCCTGGTAGATGCCAAGGTGGACGTAGTCGTACTGGACTCCGCACACGGACATTCCGCAAACGTACTCCGCTGCGTAAAGATGATTAAAGAAAAATATCCCAATTTACCGGTTATCGCCGGCAACGTGGCAACGGGTGAAGGCACAAAGGCTTTAATCGAAGCCGGTGCGGATGCTGTTAAAGTCGGTATCGGTCCCGGTTCCATCTGTACCACACGTATCGTGGCAGGTATCGGTGTTCCTCAGATTTCCGCTATTATGGATTGCTATGCCGTAGCCAAAGAGTATGGCATCCCCATCATCGCAGACGGCGGTATCAAGTACTCCGGCGATATGACAAAGGCAATTGCAGCAGGCGGCAACGTATGTATGATGGGTTCCATCTTCGCAGGCTGTGAAGAAAGCCCGGGAGAATTTGAACTGTTCCAGGGTAGAAAATACAAGGTATACCGCGGCATGGGTTCTATCGCAGCCATGGAAAACGGCAGCAAGGACCGCTATTTCCAGACAGATGCCAAGAAGCTTGTACCCGAAGGCGTAGAAGGACGTGTTGCTTACAAGGGCAATGTAGAAGATACCGTATTCCAGCTTATGGGCGGTCTCCGTTCCGGTATGGGTTACTGCGGTACCCACAACATCGAAGAGCTGAAGGAAAACGGCAGATTTGTCAAGATTTCCGCTGCATCCTTAAAGGAAAGCCATCCTCACGATATTCATATCACCAAGGAAGCTCCCAACTACAGCACGGATGAATGATGTGTTTGTAAATAGTATAACAGAACAGGAAAAGGGCTGTCGCATTGCGGCAGCCCTTGTTTTTGTATGTGGGAAAGTCTGTTTGCTTTAATGGTTTTCACTGTGGAAGTTTTATGCTGTCAATACAGCCCCTCCTGTTTTAAGTCTCCCCCACGTACCTTTAGTATTTCTCCGTTATCCAGTCTTACCCGCAGGGAAAAGTCGTTTTCAATTTCTTCCGCAATACCGCTGCGGATTCCTTCGGGACCGTTTAAGGTCACTTTTCTGCCGGGGGTTAAGTTTGCCGTCCGGTAGGCTTCTAAATAGGAGGGAAGCTTGTCGGGAAAGTGGGAGAGCATGGCGGTCATTTCCTGTAAAAGGGCAGCCGTCAGCTTTGCACGGGACTGTTTTGTACCGGTGAGCATCCGCAGGGACACCGCTTTTTCCTTAAGAGAGTCGTCAAAATCGGAGAGCATCTGGTTTACATTGATGCCGATGCCGATAATCACATATTCTACATGGTCACTTTCACTTTCCATGGACATTTCCGTTAAGATGCCGCTGAGCTTGCGTCCATCCGCCATTAAATCATTCAGCCATTTGATCTGAATATCCGTGCTGCAGACGGAAGAGATGGCATTCCGCACCGCCAGCGCCGTGCAGGCGGTCAGAGCGGGACTGTCACTAAGCTGCAGAAAGCCGCCGGGAAGACTTTGCGGATACAGAAGCAGGGAGAGGTAAATCCCCTTGTCTTTTGGGGAGCTGAAGGCTCTGCCCACTCTTCCCTTTCCGTTTGTCTGTTCGTTTGAGAGAACCACTGTATAGTTTTCGGCGCCGTTTAAGGCAAGGGATTTTAAATACCGGTTGGTGGAGTCCACGGAGTCTAAGCACAGAATGGAACCGGAGAATCCCTCCGGCAGATACCCCATGATTTCCCCCGTATTTAATAAGTCGGGCGCATTTTTAAGCAGATAGCCTCTGTTGGTAGAGGAGGCGATGTCGTAGCCTTCCTCCCGGAGGGCTTTTACGGCAGAACTGACTGCCATACGGCTGACCCCGATCTGCTCACTGATCCATGCACCGGACAGATAATCCGTCTGATTTTTAAGTAAGGCAAGAACCTTGTCCTTTGTCATAACAAACACCGTGCCTTTCGGCAGCCCGTTCCCTTAAAGCAGGCTGCATCATGATTTCTGTTCTTTCATCATAACAGATTTTCCTTTCTTTTACCACAGAAGAAAAACAAATTGTAAAGGCAAATAAAAAATAACTTGACAATCGGGCGGCTGTCCTTATAATTGTAAATGTTTGAAAAAATACATTTACAATTAACAGGAGGACTTCCCATGGAAGAACAGAAGAAAAACAAAATGAAATTAACGATACTAGATATGACCCAGATTGCCTTTTTTGCGGCGCTGATGGCCGTATGTGCCTGGATTGTGATTCCCATACCCAATATTCCCTTCACGTTGCAGGTGTTTGCGATTTTTGCAGCACTTTGTACTCTGGGCGGTAAAAAAGGAACCATCAGTATAGTTGTGTATATTCTGCTGGGTGCGGTAGGCGCCCCTGTGTTTGCCGGCTTTAAGGGCGGTCTTGGTGTACTGACCGGTATGACCGGCGGTTATATCGTAGGATTCTTATTCTCCGGTTTTGTATTCTGGCTGGTGACGGCGCTTATGAAAAAGAAAAACTTTTTTGTGCTTCTTTTAAGCTGTATTCTCGGTCTCGCTGCCTGTTATGCCTTCGGTACCGCCTGGTTTATGAAAGTTTATGTGCAGCAGGGTAAAACAATCAGCCTGACAGCTGCCCTGATGGCATGCGTGGTTCCTTACATTGTTCCCGATGTGGTGAAAATTCTGCTGGCTATCAGTGTATCAAAAGCAGCCGGAAAAGTTATGAAAAAGTAACAAATAGTGTAAAATCTGACCAAAACGGTTGCGGTGACATTCTGTAATATGATACACTGAGCAATGAGAGAGGGCTTATCTTATGATGGAACATGACGACTGGAATTGGAAGATTACATACAAAAGTCTGATAGACGAAAAAGAACTGTTATCCCTGCAGAAGCACTTCTGCAGTGCTTCCGGTTTGTGTGCCGGCTGTGTGGATGCTTACGGAAAGATGCGCACGGAATTTACCGGAGACAAGGAAGACTTGGACAGACTCCGGAGCATCGTGACGGACAGGCAGATAGAGGAAGCCTTAAAACGCGTGAAAGAAGGCTCCTTAGAAGAGCTTGTGGTAGAGGACACGGAGCTTCCCTACGTGAAGTATGCCGTGCTTTCCGTCCGGGTAAAGGGAAGGGTCATGATAAACTGGGTGCTGCTTGGCATCCTGAACGATACGGAAGAAGAGCCGGGAGTGCCGGCAGGCTGTCACAATGCCCTGTCCGAGATGAATTTCTACAAGGACATCGATCTGCTGATGGTCTGCTCCCGGCTTATTTTTGAAAATAAATGCAGGACACTGCTTGCGGACGAGCCCGCAGGAAAGATACCGGAGACGGCTTTCAAAAAGGACAGGCAGGACGAAATCGTTGCCCTGACAGAGCTTCTTGACAGTGAGGATGCCGTGGAAGTGATTATGGCAAAATTCCTGCAGATTACCGTAAGCACCCTGAAATTATCCGGCGGCTTTGTATGCCACATGGACAGAAAAGAACGGACGGCGGATATTCTGGCGCAGTGGTACGGAAGAGGAAATGTTTCCCCGTTTGAAAAAACAAGGGGAATTCCTGCGGAGGATATTCTGTTTACGAAGGAGCCTCTGATTGTGGACTCCGACTCCATACAGGGCAATCCGGAAGCGGAAAAGTGGTACCGGGACGGTGTAAGGGCATTCCTTCTGTATCCGCTTATGGAAAATGAAGAGAGCAGCATGTGCCTCTCTTTGTGCCAGTTAAACGAAGAGCGTTATTTTGACGGCGGAGAGGTACGGTTTATCTCCGGCGCCGTAAAGATTTTACAGAGCATTTTAGGAAAACGTATCCAGAAAAATTCCCTGTCCTGCGCCTATGTGTCCATGGAGTCCGTACTGGACGGCATGAAATGCGGCATTTACATCCGGGAGCCGGAAAGCGGACAGGTCTTGTTTTCCAATAAGATTTTGCAGAACACCTTTGCAAAGGAACTGGAGGCAGGAACCTTCGGGGAGCTTTTAACGCAGAAACTGCCGTTTCGATACGAAACGGCGCCCAAGACGGATGAAGAGGGCGAGACCTGCAACTGGTTTGACGTGACGTTTTCGGATGTCACCTGGGTGGACGGCAGAAAGGTACAGATGTATGCCGTCTATGATGTGACCGACAGAAAGGTATACCAGAAGAAGGTGGAGCAGCAGACCTATACGGATTTCCTGACGGGACTTTACAACCGTATCTGCTGTGAAAGAGACCTGGCGGTTTACGTGGACAACGCCGGTGAAAAACAGAAAAAGGGCGCTCTGCTGTATCTGGATCTAGACGATTTCAAGCATATCAATGACGGACTGGGACACCAGTACGGCGATATGCTGTTAAAGCAGATTTCAAGAGAACTGAAAAAGGTAAAGGGTATCGGGCAGAACTGCTACCGGGTCGGCGGCGATGAATTCATCATCATCATTCCGCCGGAAGAATACGGCGAGTACGACCGCATTCTTTCCGACATACAGGATATTTTCTTAAGACCCTGGAATTTAAAAGATATGGATTACTACTGCACCATGAGTATGGGTGTGGTGGAGTATCCCCAGAACGGACAGGGTATTCAGGATTTGATTAAAAAAGCGGACATTGCCATGTTTGAAGCCAAGAAAAACGGCAAGAACAGGGTAATTCGTTATGAGGACGGTCTGGACAGCAAGTCCGGCAGAAGGCTGACCATGGAGAAAAACATGAGGGATGCCACGGTTGCCGGTTACAAGGAATTTGAAATTTATTACCAGCCCATTATGGATATTTCCAGACCCGGTGCTCCCTGTACGGGTGCGGAGGCACTGCTTCGCTGGAACAGCGCCTCACTTGGATTTATTTCCCCGGCGGACTTTATTCCTTTAGCGGAGTATCTGGGGCTCATCAATCCCATCGGCTACCATGTGCTTCTGGAAGCCTGCAGGGAGTGCCGCAGATGGAACGAGAACGGTCATCCCGAATACAAGGTAAATGTCAATCTTTCGGTGGTGCAGCTTTTGCAGCCGGATATTGTGGAGTCCGTGGAAAGAGCGTTGGACGAAACCGGTATTTCCCCGAAAAATCTGACACTGGAAGTAACGGAAAGCCTTGCCATCAACGATATGAACCGCATGAAGGAAATCTTAGGCAATATCCGGAAGCTTGGCGTACGCATTGCACTGGATGATTTCGGCACCGGCTATTCTTCCTTAAACCATATAAGGGAGCTGCCCTTTGATGTTATCAAAGTCGACCAGAGCTTTGTCAAGGACCTGGCGGAGGATGCCTATTCCCAGTCCTTCATTAAGATGGTGGCGGAGTTGGCGCAGACCATCGGCGTGAACATCTGCGTGGAGGGCATTGAAACGAAGGAACAGTACCGCCTGCTCGGCGATATGAAGGTGCGTATGGTGCAGGGCTACTACTTTGCGCGTCCCTTAAAACGGGAAGTTTTTGAAGCGGATTATGTGCCGGAGCTTGCAGAGAAAAAAGAAACGCAGCCTTCTGCCAAACTTCTTGCGTTTCCCGAAAAAGCCACTTGAAATCCCTTATAAAATCATGTAGTATGGACTTATGAGCTACACAACTGGCGGAAACAGCAACTGCTGTCGTGGGAGTACCCATAGGAAGTGTAGAAATAAGAAAATGCCGACCGCCTGGGCGAACACATATGTGCCGCTCAGGCGGTTTTATTGTTTGGAAACGGAGGAAACGAACATGGTATCATTACAACAGGAACTGATGGAAAACAGCTACCCCGGCAGAGGCATTGTCCTTGGCAAATCCGGCAATGGCAAATATGCGGTCAGCGCATACTTTATTATGGGAAGAAGTGTAAACAGCCGCAACCGTATTTTTGTACAGGACGGCGAAGGTATCCGCACACAGGCATTTGATCCTTCCAAGTTAGAGGATCCCTCTCTTATCATTTATGCACCCGTCAGAGTACTCGGCAACAAGACCATCGTCACAAACGGTGACCAGACCGACACCATTTACGAAGGCATGGATAAGCAGCTTACTTTTGAACAGTCTTTACGCTGCCGTAAGTTTGAGCCGGACGCTCCCAACTACACACCGAGAATTTCCGGTATCATTCATCTGGAGAACGGCAGCTTCAACTACGCCATGTCCATCTTAAAGAGCAACCACGGTGACCCGGACTCCTGCCGCCGCTATACTTTTGCATATGAAAATCCCAAGGCAGGCGAGGGACATTTTATCCATACCTATATGCATGACGGCAACCCACTGCCCAGCTTTGAAGGCGAACCGAAGGAAGTGGAAATTCCCAATGACATTGATGCGTTTACCGATATGCTGTGGAACAGCTTAAACGAAGACAACAAGGTTTCCTTATTTGTCAGATACATTGATGTGGAAACCGGCAGATACGAAACCAGAATTGTCAACAAGAACAAATAGGCATGCCTTTTACGGCACATAGAAAGGAATACAGTTATTATGAACGAAATCGAATTAAAATACGGATGTAACCCCAACCAGAAGCCTTCCCGCATTTTTATGGAAGACGGTAGCGACCTGCCCGTTACGGTGTTAAACGGCAAGCCCGGCTATATTAACTTTCTGGATGCTTTTAACGGCTGGCAGCTTGTAAAGGAATTAAAGGAAGCAACCGGTCTTCCCGCAGCCACATCCTTTAAGCATGTTTCTCCTGCCGGCGCGGCGCTGGGACTTCATATGTCCGAAACATTAAAGAAGATTTACTGGGTGGACGATTTAGGAGAGCTTTCTCCTCTGGCATGTGCGTATGCGAGAGCAAGAGGTGCGGACAGAATGTCTTCCTTCGGTGATTTCATTGCCCTTTCCGACGTATGCGACGAGGATACCGCCCGCCTGATTAAACGAGAGGTTTCCGACGGTGTTATCGCTCCCGGCTATACCGAAAAGGCACTGGAGCTTCTGAAATCCAAAAAGAAGGGTAACTACAATATTATCCGGATTGATCCCTCCTATGTACCGGCGCCTATCGAAAAAAAGCAGGTGTACGGCATTACCTTTGAACAGGGCAGAAACGAGTTAAAGATTGACAAAGAGCTTTTAAGCAATATCGTAACCCAGAATAAGGACATTCCCGAAAGCGCCCTTCGCGACATGAAGGTAGCGCTCATTACCTTAAAATACACCCAGTCCAATTCCGTATGCTATGTAAAGGACGGTCAGGCAATCGGTATCGGCGCAGGACAGCAGTCCCGTGTACACTGCACCAGACTTGCCGGACAGAAAGCGGATAACTGGTTCTTACGTCAGGCACCGCAGGTTCTTTCCTTACAGTTTGTAGATTCCCTGGGCAGAGCGGACAGGGACAACGCCATCGACAATTACATCGGCGACGAATATATGGATGTACTGGCAGAGGGCGCATGGCAGAGAGTATTCAAGGAAAAGCCCCCTGTATTTACCGCAGAGGAAAAGAGAGCATGGCTTGACGGCTTAAAGGATGTTACCTTAGGCTCCGATGCGTTCTTCCCGTTCTCTGACAACGTGGAAAGGGCACACAAGAGCGGCGTGAAGTACATCGTACAGCCCGGCGGTTCCGTCAGGGATGATCTGGTGATTTCCTGCTGCGACAAGTACAATATGGCAATGGTATTTACCGGCATCCGTCTGTTCCATCACTAATAAGGAACCGGGCGGCACGGACATCTTCACGGACAATAAGGAATAAAACTATGACACTGAAAGATTTGGAAGCATTTGACCCTGTTACCATACAATGCCACGACAATCCGGATGCGGATGCACTGGGAGCCGGCTTTGGTCTGTATGCCTATTTCAAGAGCCTGGGCAGACAGACAAGGCTTATTTACAGCGGCAGAAATCCCGTCCAGAAGTCCAATCTGAAAATCATGATTGATGAACTGCATATACCGGTGGAATATGTACGCCCGGACGAAGAACAGCCCCTTTTTATAAAGGGGCTGCTTGTGACAGTGGACTGTCAGTACGGCGCGGGCAATGTGACGAAGATAGCGGCTGACACGGTAGCCATTGTGGACCATCATCAGGTGGAAATAGACGATGTGCCTTTAAGCCTGATTGTGCCGGCACTGGGAAGCTGCTGCACACTTGTGTGGAAGCTTCTGCGTGATGAAAAATTCGATATAAAGACGGAGCCGGGATTGGAAACGGCTCTGTATTACGGACTGTATACGGATACGAACCAGCTTTCCGAAATCCGCAATCCTCTCGACATGGATATGCGGGATGACCTGGCATTTGATGCCGGTCTTATCAATTATTTCAAAAATTCCAACCTTTCCTTAAAGGAGCTGGAGATTGCGGGAGTAGCATTGATACGCTACAGCTTCAACGAGGATTATAACTTTGCGGTGATTAAGGCACAGCCCTGCGACCCTAATATATTGGGACTTATCAGTGATTTTCTGCTGCAGGTGGATGTGATTACCAGTTGTCTGGTGTTTAACGAAAACGCGGACGGCTATAAGTTTTCCGTACGAAGCTGCATCAGGGAAGTGAATGCCAGCGAGCTGGCGTCCTATTTATGCGAGGGCATAGGCTCCGGCGGCGGGCACTATGAAAAAGCGGGCGGATTTGTCAGTAAGAAGCTTTATGAGAAGCATTATCCCACCCTACATCCGGAAGCGTACTTCAACAACCGCATGAACCAGTATTTTGACAGCTTTGATCTGATTTATGCGGCGGACTATGACATTGACACCTCTGACATGAAGAAATACAGCAAAAAGAAAATCCCCATCGGCTTTGTGAAAGCGGATGAGGTGCTCCCGGCAGGTACGCCGATTACCATTCGTACCCTGGAAGGGGATGTGGATATGACCATTGAAGATGATCTGTATATCATGATTGGCATCAAAGGCGAGGTCTATCCCAACCGGAGAGCCAAATTTGAAAAAAGCTATCAGGTGCTTCCGGATAAATATGTGTTTGAAACCTATGCGCTGTCGGCGGATTATGTGCCGACCATAAAGAACCGGAACGACGGAAGCACCCTGCATCTGACCGATTATGCAAGAGCCTGCGTGCCCACGGGGCAGGTGCATATCCATGCCCGGGAATTGACAAGAGGTGTAAAGGTTTTTACAGCATGGGATAAAAGTAAGTATATGCTGGGGAAACCGGGGGATTTTCTGGCTGTACGCTGTGAGGACAGACACGACATTTATGTGGTAGAAAGGGATATATTTGGTAAAACCTATGAAGAAACCGTATAAGTATGATGCGTTTATCAGCTACCGCCATGCAGATCTTGACAGGTTTGTGGCGGAAAATCTGCAGAAGCAGTTGGAGTGGTTTAAGATACCCGGCTCTCTTAAGAAGGATAAAAAGCTTTCCCGGACAAAGATTGAAAGAATCTTTCGGGATAAGGACGAGCTGCCTCTTACCAATAATTTAGAGGACCCTATCCGGAAGGCGCTGGAGGAGTCGGAATACCTGATTGTCATCTGTTCTCCCAGACTGAAGGAGTCTTTGTGGTGCCGCAAGGAAATAGAAACCTTTATCAGCCTGCACGGCAGGGAAAATATTTTTGCGGTTCTGGTGGAAGGGGAGCCTGCGGAGTCCTTCCCGGAGGAACTTTTATACCGGGAAAAAACGGTTACTCATCCGGACGGCAGCACGGAAACCGTAAAAGAGGAAATGGAACCGCTGGCGGCGGATGTGCGCGGCAAAAATAAGAGAGATGTCCTGAAGGTCATGAAAACCGAAAAGCTGCGTCTGATAGCTCCCATGCTGGGTGTTGGCTTTGATGACTTAAAGCAGCGCCACCGGGAACAGAAATTAAAGAAAACCCTCGGCTTTACCGCAGCGGGAGCTGCCGTATGTCTGGCATTCGGAGTTGTCAGCACCGCCATGGTCATGCAGATACGGGAGCAGAAAAAGCAGATCCAGATACAGAACGACTCCCTTGCAGAGCAGGCGGCGCAGATTAGCAGCCAGAACGATATTCTCTCCAGAGAGCAGGCACTCAGTCTGGCAGAGGAATCCGGGCGGCTTTTGAAAAAGGGCGACAGAATAGGCGCCATGCAGACGGCAATCAGCGCCCTGACGGAGTATGACGGCATTGCCATGCCCTATACGGCACAGGCACAGAAAGCTCTGACGGACAGTCTGTATGTATATAACCGGACGGGAGATTTTTTAAGCCGGTACGAAGTGAAGACGGACAGCGTGATTACGGATATGCAGTCTTCCGGGGACATGTCTTATTATGCACTGAAGGAAAGTGCGGGAGACATTACGGTAAAAGAAAGCGAATACGGACATACGGTGGGGAAGCTTGCAGGTTTGTCGGGCTACTCGGACGGCGGTATGTTTTTTATAGATGACAGCAGACTGGTCTATCAGAACGAAGAAAAGGAACTGCTGGTATTTGATGCCAAGACCGGGAAAACCGAAAAGCCGGAGCTGCCGGGCAGCGCTTACAATTACTATCTGTCAGAGGACAGAACCCGGATAGCGGTAAGCGGTTACAATTATCTCCGTATTATAGACGCAGAGGATTATACAGAGGTTCAGAACTTGGACGAATACTGCAAGGAACAGACCGGACGGATTTATTTTAACGAAGATTCCACGGCGGTGGTGCTTACCCTGCGAAACAGCGACGATATAATGTCGGAGGACAGAAGGCTTCTGTATCTTGGCCTGACGGATGATACAAAGAGATATTCCGACCGGAAGACGGCATATGTGGAGGATGTGGCTTTTAAGGACGGCTGCATGTATGTGCTGACCTACGAAAGCAGGGACGAATTGTATTCTGTTTTCGACAGCTATCTGGAGGCCTATGAGGAAAGCACGGGAAAGCTGCTCTATAAAAAGGAATATAAAAATGCCATGCTGAATGATATTCTGTTTTCCAAAGGGGATGACGACAGCATGCTTCTGTACGGCGGCTATGAAGCCGATGCCGTCAGCCGGAAAAACGGCGAGGTTTACCTGCGCGCCGAGACGGGCATCAGCGGCATTGTGTATGCGGAGGCGGTAAACGGCGCCAACCTGTATTCCTATATTACGAGCGACGGCTGCCAGTATATCATGAGCTATGAAAATAACGTATCCTTTACCCATGGCGTCACCTTCGACTGCTTTACTGACAGGATTTATTATACGGTAAGACTCGCACAGGGCTTTGTGATGGCAACGCATACGGAGAACCGGGCGGTGTGCTATCAGCGCTTTTATCCGACGGACGATACCCTGACGGACAAAACACCCGACAGAGAGGATACCGAGGTGCTGTGGGGCAACGAGGTACAGGAAACCGCAAAGGAAAAGGGATACGTCCTGCCGAAGCTGGCGGAAAGCATTTTTTATAACGAAGACAAAACCATTACGTTTGTAACGTATCAGGATTCTTCCCTTAGGATGTATGATACGGCTTCGGGAGAACTGCTTGCGGAAATCACGGATACACCGGGCGATGCTTCGGAGTATTACGGGAAGGATGCCCAGGGCAATTATTATGTGGGCTTCGGTTCCTGGGCGTATATGATGAGCCCCCGGAATGAAAATCTGGCGTTCTTACGCGGCATGCTGCAGATTGATGAGTCTGGAAAACTGCTTACGGCGGACAATCTGGACAATTACTACTTATGCCCGGTATACACTTTGGATGAACTGCTTGCTATGGCAGAGGCAGATGTGGTAAAATATACGCAAAACGAAATTACGGAATAAACGGAAACAGGAAGGTTTTAGTATGAGCGAGACAGAAAGCAAAAATTTTATTGAACAGATTATAGAGAAGGATCTGGCGGATGGATTTTACGATACCGTGCACACCCGTTTTCCTCCCGAACCCAACGGCTATCTTCACATCGGACATGCCAAGAGTATTCTTTTAAACTACGGACTGGCGCAGAAGTACAACGGCAAGTTCAACATGCGATTTGACGATACCAACCCGACCAAGGAAAAGGAAGAGTTCGTAGACTCCATCAAAGCGGATGTGGAATGGCTGGGTGCCGACTGGGAAGACAGACTTTTCTTTGCATCCAACTATTTTGAGCAGATGTACGAAGCAGCTGTAAAGCTGATTAAAAAAGGAAAAGCCTATGTATCCGACTTGTCCGCAGAGCAGATGAAGGAATACAGAGGCACGCTGACTGAGCCCGGAAAAGAAGACCCGGCAGCAGGCAGAAGCATTGAGGAGAACTTACAGTTATTTGAGGACATGTGCGCCGGCAAATTCGCGGACGGCGAAAAGGTGCTCCGTGCCCGTATCGATATGGCTTCTCCCAACATGAACATGAGAGACCCGGTTATTTACCGTGTAGCCCATATGACCCACCACAATACCGGCGACAAATGGTGCATTTATCCCATGTACGATTTCGCACATCCCATTGAGGATGCCATTGAAGGCATTACCCATTCCATCTGTACCCTGGAGTTTGAAGACCACAGACCTCTGTACGACTGGGTGGTAAGAGAATTAGAATACCCGCATCCTCCCAAACAGATTGAGTTTGCAAAGCTGTATCTGAAAAATGTGGTGACCGGCAAGAGATACATCAAAAAATTAGTGGAGGAAGGCATCGTGGACGGCTGGGACGACCCCAGACTGGTTTCCATCGCCGCGCTGAGAAGACGCGGTTTTACCCCGGAATCCATTAAAATGTTCGTAGAACTCTGCGGTGTTTCCAAGGCAAATTCCATTGCCGATTATGCGATGCTTGAATACTGCATCCGCGAGGACTTAAAGATGAAGCGTCCCCGTATGATGGCGGTTTTAAATCCGGTAAAGCTTGTGATCGACAACTATCCCGAGGGACAGACCGAGATGCTTACCGCTGCCAACAACTTGGAGAATGAGTCCTTGGGCAGCAGGGAAATCCCGTTCGGCAGAGAGCTTTATATTGAAAGAGAAGATTTCATGGAGGAGCCTCCTAAAAAATATTTCCGACTGTTCCCCGGCAACGAAGTGCGTCTGATGAATGCTTACTTTGTCACCTGCACCGGTTGTGTGAAGGACGAGAACGGCAACGTGACGGAAGTGCACTGTACCTATGACCCCGCATCCAGAGGCGGCAACAGCCCGGATGGAAGAAAAGTAAAGGGTACCATTCACTGGGTTCCCGCAAAGGAAGCCGTAAAAGCAGAGGTCAGACTGTACGAAAACATCATTGACGAAGAAAAGGGCGTTTACAACGAGGACGGCAGCTTAAACTTAAATCCCAATTCCCTGACAATCTTAAAGGAATGTTATGCAGAGCCGGCGCTTAAGGATGCTAAAGCCTATGAAAGCTTCCAGTTTGTCAGAAACGGATTTTTCTGTGTGGACTGCAAGGATTCCAGAGAAGGAGCCTTGGTCTTTAACAGGATTGTATCCTTGAAGAGCTCATTCGTGTTACCAAAGAAGGAGGATTAATTATGGGCAATTTATTGTCAGGATTATCGGATTTGGGTCTTGGGGATCTGGAAGGTGCCAAATTATATGAGGATCCGAATAAGAATCAGGACAGTAATAAGGGGAAGAAAGCAGCAGAAATCGAAGAAAAAGACTTAATCTATGACAGAAATTACGACTGCCCGGTCTGCGGGGAAAAGATTACGGCAAAGACCATGAAGGCGGGAAAAGCAAGACTGATACGGACCGACGACGATCTGCGTTCTGTTTTCGAGGGCATTGATGCCTATAAATACGACGTGATATGCTGCCCGAAATGCGGCTATTCCGCGCTTATCCGCTTTTTTAAGCCCATGCCGGAAGGGCAGGTGCGTCTTATCCGGGAAAAAATCTGCCAGCATATTAAACTGAAGCCTCACACGGGAGATACCTATACCTATGAGGAGGCTATGGAGCATTATAAGGTGGCGCTTGCCTGCTCCATCGTAAAACAGGCAAGAAACAGTGAAAAAGCCTATACCTGCCTAAAAGCGGCATGGGTGCTCCGCGGCTGGAGAGAAACCCTGGAAAGGGAACCCGGCACGGAAGAAAAGAGAGCCGAATTAAAGGCACAGGAAAAAGAGTATCTGAAAAACGCCATGGAGGGCTTTATTGCAGCGGAAGCAGCGGAAAGCTTCCCTATCTGCGGTATGGACGATACCACACTGGAATACCTGATTGCCAATCTGGCTTTCGAACTCGGCAAGTATGACATCGCTTCCAAGCTCATATCCGAGATTCTGATAAGGCCCTATGCCAACTCCCGCATGAAGGAAAAGACAAGGGAATTGAAGGATGCCGTTTTAGCAGAACTTCGAAAAAATAAGGCATAAAGTCTTTTTACCGGCATAACAGGCGGTACCGATAAATACAGACAGAAATAAAAAGGACGTATGAAAGAAAATTCATACGTCCTTTTTATGGTTCCGGTCAATAAACATGTAATCGGACCGGCTGATTATTCATTTTTCTCATCGTCTTCGTCGAAGAATTCTTCTACTTCATCGATTTTTTCGTCTGCCTTTTCAGTAACATCTTCTACTACGGAAGAAAGCTCTTCAAAGGGGGTATCTTCTTTTTCTGCAGGTGCTTCTGCCTCGGGAGCTTCCGCAGCGGCTTCCTTTTCTTCAACGGGGGCATCAGCAGGTGCCTCCTCTTTTGCGGGAGCTTCTTCTTTATCTTCTGCAGGAGCATTCTCATGACTGAGAGCTACATAAGAACGATTATTGTCTTCCTCATCGGACTCATCTCCGAAATCGTCGTAGTCATCATCTTCTTCACCATTGTATTCGGGAGAGAATTTTTCCTTGTTCAGATAATAATAGATACCGGCTCCGGCAGCGGCAACAGCAGTTGCAAATAATAAAACTTTACCAAATTTTTTAGCCATGAGGGTACTCCTTTCTTTTTGTTCC
>OHBU01000450.1_pt1 | contig 16161 bp, 13 predicted proteins | sample 1577421 | NCBI WGS metagenome assembly OHBU01 (sample SAMEA3879550, study PRJEB24766) | human gut metagenome | biome: human-associated habitat; feature: feces | place: USA | collected 1985/1987 | reverse complement strand
TATTGTCAAATCAGTTACTTTAATTTACATAGTCATATTAACAAGTCTGTCATAAATGCCACTTGCAAACAGCACCATCATGCCAATCGTACAGATTACCGACAGTACAAATCCTATTATTGATGTAATCATACCGGCAGTTGCTATTGCATTGTTATACTGCTTTGCCCTTTTTGACATTTTGGAAGCAAGCATGCCGACAATTCCAAGCCCCATCAGATAGCCAAAAAACGAGAAAATAATACTGCAAATGCCAAGCACCAGTGAAACCACTGCCAGCTTAGCGCCCTCCCTCTCGTCATCTATGATGGTCACATTGTTGTAAAGCATCTCAAGACGGATACGCCTTGACTTACGCAGCATAACAAGCATAGGAATACCGAGCACGACAAATGCAATACAGTTCATTGCCGAAAACTCATTAATCCTGTCGGCCACTCCGCCTCCCTCAAATATTCCCGATGATAAAAGCCCTCCCATATCTACAACAGTATGGAAAATGGCAAGCATCCAGAAATTGCGTGTAGACGCGTATATCATGCAAAACAGCACACCCATGAGACCTGCTGAAATAACCTGTATCAGACAACTGCTGAACTTAACCCCTGCGCCCATATTGGAAAAATGCATCAATCCAAACAGTACGCCTCCCAAAACTACGGCTCCTGTGATTCCACCTTTCGTCTTTGGAAAAGCTCTCAGCAGCAGATTAAACACCACTCCTCTGAACACCAGCTCCTCAACGAGCCCTACAAGGCAGACCGCAATAAAGAAAAAGATGATGTTGTAAAATGCCTTCACATCACCATGCTCACCCAAAAAGCACAAATAAATGCCTGAAACAACAGCATACAAACAGTACACTATGAAAAAACCGCCTGTGTATAAGCTTCTTGTCCATCCTGCTGCATTTTCCTTAAAAATATCCCACAGCCCAAATATATATGTGATGCCAAGAAAAATAACTAAAACAACTGTCTCCACAATAGCCTGCAGCAGATAATCATCCGCCTTTTCCATGCCCGGAATCAGTCCCAGAACTTTTCCGCTCCACTGCAAGGGTGCAATGAAAATAAAAACTGCAAGAATGGCAAATATTATATTTGCCGGTGCCGAAAGGTTTCTCAATTTCTGTTTCATAACTTTAAATCTCCTCATTTGCGTTTAATTTGATATGAAAATATTCTATAGCATTTACTTTGACATTGCAAGCAAAGGATTTCATACTTCAATGGACAGCAAAAAAGCCCTGTTCCTACGAACAGAGCCCTATGCATTATTTTGCACTTACAAGCCTTACTATCACATCAATTCCAGCCGCCCAAAAGAGTATCGCCCCCACGATATATACCTTTGTCTTCTGCTCAAAACCGAAATGATATCCTGTGTAAATGCCTGCCACTATGCAGATGACAGTGAGCAGCGCCACCATTATCATAATGGTGAAAAGTCCGGTACCGAGGAAGCCGAATGCTATTCCTGCAAGAACCGTATAAAATGCGGTGATTCCTGCTATTCTTAGCACTCTTTTCATGTCAAGCTGCGCCTGACAATGCTCCTCAATCCTTTCGTTTCTTATAGCCTTTCCTATAAGCCTGATCCCCAGTCCTATCAGTATTCCGATAGAAATTATCTCTCCTAAAAGTGCTTCATCCTTCACCGAGTATTTCCCATTAAGAAAGCTTGACAGAAAATACCCGATATACATTGCTAACAACTGGCAAACTGCAACTATGAAGCAAATGGCTGTAAGCTGTTTCTTATTTACTTTCTGGATCAGGGATCCCTGACATTCCATCGCAACGAAAATCTCCAGTGAGCTTCCCGCCACGATTAACAGATATTCTATCCAGCCCATTTTTGCCTCCCATAATCTTTAAACATCCTTTAATTAATTATTTGTCGCTATCTGCTTTAGCATCTATTGAAGCTAATTTATATATGAACTTAACGCTGCCCGTCTGTCCATCAGCGATTGCTGAGTATGTCTGATATTCCTCACCTGCATCAATTACTGCCTGAAGCTTGTCGGTGAATGGCTTTAAGTCACCGTTGTATGCGTCGAGAATCTTGTTGATTCCTTCCTCATTAAACTGTACCATACCATCTGCAAGTGTGTGTGCACCCTCTGAAAGTGTCTTAGAGCCTGTTGTGAGCTGGTCTACACCTGAGACTATCTGATTTGTTCCATCTGCAAGCTGTGATGCTCCGCTGTTGAGCTGTGCATTGTTTGCTACAAGTGTGTTTGAACCGTCTACAAGCTGCTTGATACCGCTTGTGAGAGTTGGTACTGAGTTATACAATGTCTGTGTTCCATCTGCAAGTGCCTTCATTCCTGTTACAAGACTGTATCCATTTGCCTGCTTTTGATTAATAGAGGCTGCTACAGTCGCTTTTGTCTGCTCTGCAGACGTTATAGTAGCCTGCTCAGCTCCTGAAACTGCTCCTGTATAGGCTGCTGTTGTTGCTGCCTGACTTGCTCCTGTATAGGCTGCTGTTGTTGCTGCTAAACTTGCTCCCGCATATGCTGCTTCTCCTGCCGTCTGTCTTGCTGCTGTATATGCTGCTGTTCCTGCTGCTAAGCTTGCTCCTGTATAAGCTGCTTCTCCTGCTGTCTGACTTGCTGCTGTATATGCTGCTTCTCCCGCTGCAATCTTAGAAGCATCCTTGGCTGTTGATGCTACACTTCCAGCTAAGTTATTTATTATTGTATCAATCTGTTCATTGACACATGCTTCAGCCGCTCCGTCTTTCATTCCAACATTCTGGTCAAAAAAAGTCTTTGCTGAATCATAATCTGTGATTGCAGGATTTTTTTCAGCCATCTTCTGTACAAACTGTGCTTTCACACCACTCTCAATTACCGGCTTAATACTTTCTAATTGTTTCTTTGCTTCATTTGTTATATAGTCAGTTTTTCCGGATGTAAATTCCTGTTCAACAGCACTTGCTGCCTGATTCTTTATTTCAGTTTCCTGTTGTTTTACTGTCTCAGCTGCTACTGACTTAATCTGCTCCTTCTGATCGTCTACTGCGGCCTGAGCCTTTTTCTCAATATCTTCTTTCTGATCAGCTACTGTACTCTGTGCCTGTTTCTGTATATCTGTTTTTTGTAAGTCAACAGCACTCTGTGCCTGCTTTTGAATGGCTGTTTTCTGTGACGCAACTGTTGTCTGTGCCTGTTTTTCTATTTCAGATTTTTGAGACTCCAATGTGCTGTGTACCTGATCTAAAAGAGTCTTCTTTTCTGAATCAGTAAATTTTGCTGAAACAGTTGCATTAAGCAAAGCCACTCCATCATTCAGTGATTTTGCACTAGAGTTTAATGTTGTTATGCCATTAGATAAAGTAGGCACATTTGAATTCAGTTTATTCAATCCACCACTTAATGTACTAACACCATCAGTATATGTCTTAAGTCCACTCTTCAGTGTGCCAACTCCTGATGCGAATGTGCCGAGCTTGCTCTGCAATGTTGAAAGTCCGTCAGAAAGTGTGTCAGTACCCTCTGCCAGTGTCTTTGAACCATCCTGAAGCTGTGTTGAGGCATCCTTTAAGTCATTTATCATGTCATCGAGGTCTGATGTGTCAATTCCGTCTGTGCTTACATAATCAGATGCGTTTACCACGAAGGTCATGGCTGCAGGCATTGAGAAATTCTCCACATCTGCTGTCATTTCCATGTATTCAGGGATATTTACATCGCCATCGAGGTCTTTGTCCTTGATTCCAAGGCTGTCCTTTAAGCCCGGAAGTGCATAGCCGAGCACTACGCTTGATGAGTCGCTTACCTCAGCCTTGCCGTTTGTCACTTCGATATTCTCGAAGCCATCACCGAGTACAAGTCCTGTTATTGCTGCAAATGGTACGGAAACTGTCTGCTTCTCGCCGTTTACTGTCTCTGTATATGATGTGGTATTTGTGTAGTCAAAACGGATTTTGACCTTTCCTGATTTTCCTGCAAGGTCCTCAGGTGAGATTTCTTTTCCATCGAGGTAGTATGTAACCTTCTGTGTTACAGGTGGCTCCTCTGTTGCTGTGCCCTGATAGTAAATGTCCTTGCCGCCGGCCTGCCATGTGAGCTTATCACCGCTTTGTGTGAATTTTTCCTTGCCCTTTACGTTCTCGATATCTGAAAGGTTTGAAGCATCCTCCAAGGTATCCTTTTTGTCTTTATTTTTAAGGTGATCTACTACGATTGTTTTGTTTACGTTGCCGTTTGCATCTGAGATGAGGTATACGCTCTCGTCCTTGTCTGCATCGTTATCCTTTAATGATACGCTGTCCATGAGCTTATCTGCTATGTCATCAGCATCCTTGCTGCTGTCTGTTGTGCTGTCTGCCTCGGCTGTGACTGCGGTGCTGTTCTTCTCTGCAAAAACCGCTGTTGCTCCGATTCCTGTACCTACAAGTGCTATTGTGAGGACTCCGGCTACAACACGGACAATATATTTACTTTTTAACTTTTCTTTCAATTCTGGTAATTTCATGTCTTATTCCTCCTGATTTTGTTTTTGAGGTCATATTTTTATGTTATGAGGGTCAAAACGTATTTTATCCCTCATTTATGATTAATCAGATTACTAAGCTGTCAGGTTCTTGTTTTTAAAGCCTGCGCTTGTGGCACATATTACTTTGTCAAAAATCATAAACATTGACGGAAGTATAAATACTACTACAAACATACTGATGATTGCGCCTCGTGCAAGCAGTATACAGATAGAACTGATCATATCAATGTTTGAATAAAGTCCTACACCAAAGGTTGCGGCGAAGAAGCAAAGCGCACTGACGATAACTGAGTTTGTCGAATCTGCAAGTGCCTTTGTGATTGCCGGCTTTTTGTCCATTCCAGTGTATCTGTTCTTTCTGTACTTTGTGGTCATAAGTATCGCATAGTCAACCGTTGCACCAAGCTGTATGGTTCCGATTACGATGCTCGCGATAAACGGAAGCTTTGTTCCTGTAAATCCCGGAATTCCCATGTTTACAAAGATTGCAAACTCGATGACCGCTACAAGTATGATTGGAAGCGATACTGATTTGAATACTACGAGGATGATAAGGAATATCAATACGATTGATACTGCACTTACACGCTTAAAGTCTGTATCTGTGATAGTGATAAGATCCTTTGTACAAGGTGCCTCACCGATAAGCATTGCGTCCTTGCTGTAATTCTTTACTATCTTTTTAATCTCTGTTATCTGGTTGTTTACCTCATCAGATGCTGTCTCATATTTTGATGAAACAAGCATCATCTGGTAATCACCGTTTTTGAATATCTCCTTTGCCTCATCCGGCACCATATCATCCGGTATGGTAGGTCCGAGTATTGAGTCAAGCGATACCGCAAGCTTTACTCCATCGACCTTCTTTATATCATCTATCATGCTTATGCTGTCTGCCTTTGACATATCGCTCGGCGCGATGATGATATGTGTGGCACCCATAGCATACTCCTTGTTGAGTCTTTCATTGGCCTGCTTACTGTATGCACTGTCAGGCATGGTTCCTGCAAGGTCATAGTAGACCTGATCATGAGTGTATCCGTATATTGCCGGGATGAGCACTACGATGAAAATCACTGCAAGTATCTTATAATGATTTGTTACCCAGCTTGCAATCCTAGAAACATCCGGCATAAGAATCTTGTGCTTTGTCTTCTCGATTGCCTTATCACATGCAAGAATCAGTGCAGGGAGAATTGTTACACATCCGATAACTCCGAATACAACGCCCTTTGCCATTACGATTCCCAGGTCAAGTCCAAGTGTAAAGCTCATGAAGCAGAGGGCTACGAAGCCTGCGATTGTTGTGATTGAGCTTCCTGTTACTGAGACAATTGTGTGGGAAATGGCATGTGCCATGGCTCGCTTCTTGTCTCCGTCATATCTGTCTATCTGCTCCTGATAGCTGTGCCACAGGAAAATCGAATAATCCATTGTTACGGCGAGCTGCAATACTGCTGTCAGTGCCAGTGTCAGATATGAAATCTGTCCCTGTATAAAGTTTGTTCCCAGGTTATAGATAATAGCCATTCCTATGCTTAGGAGGAATAACATCGGAACAATTATTGAATCCATTGTAATTCCCATGACGAGCATTGAAAGCAATGCTGCTATGATGACATATATAGGAGCCTGCTGCATAACAAGTGTCTTTGTATCTGCGTTGACCGCTGCCATTCCTGCTACGAAGCAGTGGTTTTTCACCATCTTATCCATCTTGTTGACGGCTTCCATTGTCTCATCCGAACCCATTGTGTCACTGTAGGTGACGAGCATGAGCTGGCTGTTTGCATCCTTGTTGTTGAATGCGTCGTACACCTCATCCGGAATTGCCTCTCTTGGCAATGTGGAATCAGCGATTGTTCCGTACCAGATGACATCATTTACACCCTTAAGGTCCTCTATGTCATCTGCCAGAGTCTCTATGTCCTGATCCTTCATATCCTCTAAGATCACAAATGACAACGCTCCGGTTCCAAACTCATCTACCATGATATCCTGACCCTTCATAGTCTCTATCTGGCTTGGCAGATAAGAAAGGATATCAAAGTTGATTCTCGTGTTGATAAAGCTGATGCCCGACGGTATAAGCAGTGCAAATGCAACTATCAGTATCAGCACACGATGTTTTACGACTCCTTTTCCAAATTTAATCATTAGATTCACCACTCTTTCTTTTATTCGTATTGAAGTATAAAAAAAAAGACCGAATAAATAAATATTCAATCTCTTCGATTTGTCATGTGAGATATACAAATCCATCAATTTGTATATCCGATATGACACATATATTATATTGTATTTGATTTCTGACACTTTTTCACAGCATTTTTATATTTATATGAACACATGCCTCTTTATGATTCTGCTTTATGAGCTTGCTTAAGCCGTCATTTTCCATGGCAATTGTCCTCTACAGCTCACTTAGTATATCATCCATCGAGCGCGTAATCAGATACATGTATGCCTCCGCCATCTCCTTCGGCTCAATATCATCCATGCCCTGGGCTATCCAGCCCTCCGTGATAAAGCACAACGACTGCGCATAATATGTAGAAATCACCTCCGGTGTGAGCCAGCGGTATTTGGATTTCTTTCCTGTACTCTTTTCGTTTATGATATTCATAAACATCTCGTAGACGCACTTCATGGCAATCTGATTAAACGTCACTGCACCCTCCAGCTTTAGTGCTTTCTTGTAAAAAACACTGTTTGCCGAGATATTATTGAGCATCAGCACAATCGCTTCAAAAATCATTCCGGCATTGAGCAGTGGCTTGATGGGCTCAAGCAGCTCGCTTTTGATAATCCACTCTATCAGCTCGTACTTGTCCTGAAAATGATTGTAAAACGTAGGGCGGATAACTCCGGCCTTGTCCGTTATCTCTTTAATTGTAATCTTATCGATTGGCTTTTTCGCCGAAAGCTCTATAAGGCTCTCAGCGAGCACCAGATCTATTGCATTCTTACCTTGCTGTGTCATTACTCATCAAACTCCATCGTGACAAAGTAGCCCTTCTCAGTCTCCCTCACATCCACGACATCGCCCTCACGGCTTTTGAGCCTCTCGCTGACCACGTAGTTTCCCGACATGGCAATCGCATGCTCTATCGTATAATAATATGAAGTCGGAAGCTTGCTCTCTGTTACCTTCAGATGGTCACCGACCTTGGTAAGTCCGGGTCTCTCCATCTTAAACTCCATCCGACGCATTCTGTCGCCTTTCTGTTACTGCTTAATTGTCCTCTTTTCTATCCTCAACAAACGTTGCCTCAAACTCCTTTTGCTTGTTGTAGGCGCTCTCCGCCTTTGTAGCACGGCTTGTAATCCAGATATTGGACACTCCGTTGAAAATCAGTATGATACCGACAACAACAGTGGCTGTCTTCATTACATCAAATGCATTTGTCACACAGATTATTCCAAAAATCAGACTGATTATTGAAAAAATCAGGCCGACACTCCAGCCTCCGTAACCGTATTTTCTGGCATCCACCGCCTCAATAATGCTCCTGATGCTGTGAAAAATGAGCACCAGACCGATGACTATAGGTATCAGGCTCACCACAACCTTTGGCTGTACCAGAAACCATATACCCACTGCCAAAACCACAAGCCCCAGCATCGCTGAAAAACCATTCGTAACTATATTCAAAAAATAGCTGCACATATAGACCACTCCGATGATGATAAGCACTACCGCAAGCACATTGGCCACAATCGTGAGCACCGAAGCCCTCCATATGATAAACACCAGTCCCAGCGCTATGCAAAGCACTGATGACAGTAGAAAATCAGCCTTTATTCTGCCTAAAAACTCCTTCATACACGACCTCCTTTATATATCCTGCCCTACATTACTTTTCTAATTCTGTTCCTCTGCACTGTTCTTAACCAGGTCAAGAACAGTCTGAAGCTCAGCCCCCTCAACCGGTGCAGCTCCATATCCAAGACGCTTGTAATCCTCTGTAATCTCAGCCAGCTCAGTAGTTTTATCGCCCTTCGCATCAATTACAAAATATCTGCCCTGTGATGCAGCATCATCCCACACGAGATAAGCACGGATTGCGCAGTTTGGAGCCATATCTCTTGTCGGGAAATCAACTCTGGTGACATTGAGCGTATCAGAAATCTGCATAGACATAACAGAGAAATCCTCCTCCATATATGGATACATACGCTTCTGCTGATATGCCTCCTCGTACAGCTCATCTATTAGCTTTTCCTTCTCATCGGCAAGTCGGTCCATGAACTCTTTTCCGCCCTCAAACATCTTCGCCGGCAGGAAAATATGCTCATACTGCATACGCTCAAAGATGACATACTGCTCTGCTGTCATCTGTACAGTCTTGCCCTTTGTCGGTGATGTAGGATGTCCCTCTCTTCTGGCCTTTTCCACTGCCTCAATCTTTTCTACAAGAGGCTTTTTGAAAATCAGATTGTGAGTGAACGGGTTGAATGCGATACCATCAAGCTTTGACTCTTTATTTGCCACCATATTGTTGACTGCAAGAAACGGCATATTTACAATGCATGGTGACGGATGATCCTTAGAAAGCTGTGCCTTTGAGGTATAAATCGGCATGAAAGCCTCTCCCTCACCGTTTTTAATAAATAGCGGAATCGGCTTGTTGTTCTCTCCGACATTTGCAGGTACCAGGAATCTGCTCTTAGTGCATTTTTCAATGAGCTTATTGAGCGTCTCCGCCTTTTTGTCGCTTGAATACTGTGTCATCAGCGCCTCAACCTCCGGGTTTTGCACCTCAAGAGTGAAGGCCGGATCATCCTTTAATTTATTTTTGATTTTATTTTTATCCATTTATACTGCTTCTCCTTATATTAAATGCCCGGATTTACATCCAGGCATTATTTTAACACATTTCTTTTATCAACTCAACAATCTTAGTGTCTCTTGCTATCCATTCTTTATCAAGAAAAGCGCTGTTGGCCTTTATTATCTCATCCGGCGTAGCCCATGACAGATGATACTCAAGCCTTATCTCGCTGTCTGTCATCTGTGCTGCCACATGCTCGTCCTTCACATCACAGAAATACACGTAGGTGTGACAGTAATATATCTTGTCAGCCTCAAATATATCGCGTCTCTTTTCTATGACCTTGCCGCACTCCCTGATGCTTTCCGGCACGACAAGAAGCCCTGCCTCCTCGCGCACCTCCCGTGCCAACGCAACCTCGTTGGTCTCGCCTGCATCGATGCCGCCGCCCAGTATCTTGTAGTAGCCCTCACCGGCCTGCTGCATGGCAAGCTTGCCGTCTCTGATAATAACTGCGCGCACCGCGAAGCGCTCAAATACCTCCATATCATCGGAATAATTGTGTTTGTCAAATGTATATAGCGTTCTCATGTTTGTCCTCCGTGTATGGGCTGTAATCATTCATTAGTATATTGGGAAAGTAACACCACTGTCTCTATGTGCTCTGTATATGGGAAGCAGTCATATGGTGTTGCACGCTTCACTGTATATCCATGCTTTGTGAGATACTTTAAATCCCTCGCCAGTGTTTCCGGACCACAAGACACATACACCACTCTCTCCGGCGCCAGCTTGACAACCGATGATAAAAACGCCTCGTCGCTGCCGGTTCTTGGAGGATCCATTATGACAACATCCGCTTTCTCACCCTTTTGTGCCATCTCGACCATGAATTTTCCGGCATCGTCATTGTAGAAGCGGATATTTCTGATGTCGTTACGCTTTGCATTGATGACTGCATCGCGGATTGCATCACGGTTTAGCTCGACTCCGATGACTTCACCTGCATTTTTCGCTGCTATGATGCCTATGGTTCCGGTGCCGCAGTATGCATCGATTATGCGCTCCTTGCCGGTGAGGTGTGCCTCATGAATGGCTTTTTCGTATAAAAGCTCCGTCTGTACCGGATTCACCTGATAAAACGAGCCTGGTGAGATGCGGAAGGTGCAGCCACACAGCTTATCCTCTATGAAGCCCTTGCCATAAAGCGTGATGTTTCTGTCTCCGAGCACCATGCTTGTCTTTTTATCATTCACGTTGAGCACCACTGTCGTAATATTGGGATGCTTTTTCCTAAGTGCTTTTACGAAATTGTTCTTCGATGGAAGTATCGGCGATGCCAGGACAAGCACTACCATTATCTGCCCTGTTGCATAACCCTTTCTTACAAGCACATGTCTGAGAAGCCCATAGCCGGTATCCTCATCATAGGTCTTTATCCTAAATGAGCGGAGCATATCCTTTATGTCCCTTATTATCTCATCTGACTCCTGCTCCTCTATCATGCAGCTTTCGATATCCACCACATCATGTGTGTTTTTCCTGTAGGCTCCCGCCACGATCTGACCGCGCCTTGTGCAGTCAAAGGCTGCATGAACCTTGTGACGATAATAGAGCGGATTTTTCATGCCGACAATCGGCTCCACAAAGCAAAAAGGCTTTAGCAGCTTTTTCATGTATGCCTGCTTGGTTTTTAACTGTTCCTTATATTCTACGCCCTGATAGTCGCAGCCGCCACATTTCTTCGCATACGGACATACGTTATCGCTTTTTGCCCGGCTGCTTTTTTCCCTTACCCTCTCCTGTCCTGCAGGGTTTTTGTATTTTTTCTCATTGTGCATGTTATGCGTGGTCTTTTTTCTGGAATTGCCTTGATTTCCCGCCATATCTGCGCTCCTTAAAATCAGCTGTGCTGACTACTTTGTGTATGTATTATATAGATACACATGATTATCTATACAGTGCCATCCGCTTGAAGCGCCTGCTGTCACACATATATATGTCTTTCCGCTTGCTGCCTTCTCATAGCTGACCGCACAGTTGCCGGACTGATTTACAAAGCCTGTCTTTGCACCGATTACCTCGCCGCTTGTCATCCTGTCCTCTATTCGGCGCAGGAACAGATTTGATATGTTCAGGTTCTCCGGATGCTGCGGTGTTGCAGCCGTGCTATATGTATGATTTGAAAGTACCGTTTTACAAATGTCGTCCTGCATCGCTGCCTGCATGATGACCGCCATATCATAGGCTGTGCTGTAATTGTTCTCATCATATATGCCGACAGGGTTTGCAAAATGTGTGGTCTGGCCTATACCAAGCTCTGCTGCCTTCTGGTTCATCATATCGACAAATGCTTCCATGGAGCCTGCTGTATAAACCGCAAGCTGATATGCCGATTCTCCACCCGATGGCAGGATAGTTCCGTTAAACACATCGCGAAGAGGCACCTGCTCACCGTCTAAAAAGCCTGTTGTACTGCAATCATGCACATATGAATAATCTGTGGCTTCTCTTGTAATTGTAACAACCTCGTTGAGCTTGTTTTCTATCACAGCCTGCCTGTCTATTTCGGTGTTTTCATTCTCCGCTGCAGCAATTGCATTTTTCTCAGCCTGCTCTGCTGCTACAAGCACTGTCATAACCTTTGTCATGGAAGCCGGATACATTTTCTCATGAGCATTTTTCCCCGCAACAACTGTGCCGTCCTGCTCATCAATCACTACGGCATAAGAGCTCTCAAGCTCATCTCCGATTGCTGCTGTAGCATCAGACTCCTTTGGTGCAAAGAGCTCCTTTGCTTCCTCTGTCTCACTTACCTGCTCAGTCACACCGGTCACATTTTCTGTGGCCGTTCCTGTGTCTTTTGCCTTACTACTGTCTTTTTTTGTTTTATTAAAGCACGCTATAACTATTATAATCGCTATAACGACTATCACAGCCACTATTCCTACAAGCTTAATCTGTGAAGCTTCTGTATTTTGTCTGCGTCGTCTGTAATTTTTTCTGCTATTATTTCTCATATCCAATCCCTGTCTCGTTGTAACTATTCATCCCACGCACATTCGCAAAACCACACTTGAATAATCACATTTCATTTTTATACTGTAACCTATTTAGTATACTCCCTATCTGGAAGCTGTGCAATAATTATCGCAATAAACATGAGCACACATCCAAAAATTTCTCTGCCACCCAGCATCTGGCCAAGCAGAATCCATCCTGCAATCACAGAAACCACCGACTCAAGACTCATCGCCACCGATGCCACCGCCGGATTTAAGCCCTTTTGTCCGACAATCTGCAGCGTATAGCCCACTCCGCTTGAGAAAATACCGGCATAGAGAATCGGAATCCATGCATCCCAGGCGCAAAGCGACTGTGCCCACTGCGCTATACCGCCTGTAGACGGTCCCATATCTGTAAAAATCATCACTATACATGAGCCAAGTCCGGTGACAAAAAACTCAATACATGAGAGTCTGACCGCATCTACCTGTGATACGAAATGGTCAATCACAAGTATCTGTATCGCAAAGCACAATGCCCCTGCCAACAGGAGCAAATCCGAGCCGCTAAGTGAAAATGTCCCATTCATGCACAGAAAATACATGCCTATCAGTGCAATAAATACACCTATCCATATTTTGGCTCCACATTTTCTTTTGAGGAAAATCCCAAGTATAGGCACCATAAGTATATATGTAGCTGTAAGAAATCCTGCCTTGCCGGATTCTGCGCCCATGCTGATTCCAAGCTGCTGCAGGTTGCTCGCAAAGAAAAGTGCTATTCCACAGCAGCTTCCGGCTATCCAAAGCTCTTTCTTTTGCTTTTTGCTTTCAGGTCTGTTTACCGTCAGCTCTTTCTTATCCAGTATTTTTATGACCGGCAGAAGGCAGAGCGCACCAATAAGGAAGCGGATGCCGTTGAATGAAAATGCTCCAACTGCATCCCCTCCCTTTGACTGCGCTACAAAGGCTATTCCCCAGACTATATCTGCCAAAAACAAAATAAAGACATGTCTTGTCTTTGAGGCTGTATTCATTATAATAGTTCCTCCGTGTTATTAAAATCAGAGATATTATATCACCGTCTACCTTAAATTGCATACTTAAATATGCTGTTACATTTCGTTTGTATATAAAATTATACAAAAAACAGGCGGCAAACACCCTCTTTGGGTATTCGCCGCCTGTCTTTATATCTTATTGCGTAACACTATTATTTACGCTATTCTTCCAGCTTAAAATGCTTTATCTCTCCGTTTCCTGCCACATAGAAATCATTATCCTTATAAATGCCTCTGTAGCCTTCTGTATTTTTATAGGTCAGTGCCTGCTGCTCCAAAAGACTAAAGCCGTTTTCACTGTCATACGAAAACAGATAGTAGTCATTCGCAGTAAATCCTATCAGATTTTTCTCCGGGTCAGCAAGAATAGCTTTGTAGTTGTATACAAACTCATTACTCCAGCTCTCAGAACTGTCGATAAGCTTCTGGTTCACCTCAACCGGCTTTGTCGGATCACTCACGTCAAACATCGTGAGCTTTATCTTACTCTGCTGCGAGTCACCATAGCCTATTCCAAGCACGTGCGTATCATCCCACATATGCAGATACTCAGAGAATCCACTCACCTCAAGCTCTCCGAGAAGCTTTGGCGCTGTCGGGTCGGATATATCTGCCACAAAAAGAGGATCCGTCTGCCTGTATGTGATGAAATATACATATTTTCCGACAAAACGGGCTGCATAGATGCTCTCCCCACGCGCAATCTCATTTATCACACCGACCTCCTTCATATCCTTATCCAGCACATGAAGCGAATTGACAGGCTGGCTGCCGGTATTTGAGGTTGGAAGCACATACAGATACCCTCCCTGCTCATTTATTGCAAATTTATCGTTAAGATAACCATTCACTGAGGTTGTCTCCCCTGTCTCCATCACTCCGTCCTCAAACGAAATTTTGCTGATTTTGGTAAGCTCACGGCTTGCACTCCAATCGGAATGATACAGATACATGGCATTGCTTGAAACGTACACCTCGCCGCTATTATTCATAATGCATTTGGCGTCTATCGTCTTATCCGGTTTATTCACATCAAAGCTGGAAACGACTGTGCCTGAATATGTATCCTCTCCTATATAGAAGCAGTCATAGCTTATCACTTTGCCATTTACCTGTGGCACCCATTTCTCCAGATTATCCTCCTGCAGCGCCACATTTTTATTCATATCGGAGGTCTTTATATATGTGTCCGAAAAAACATATACCGTATCGCCGATTTTGCGCGATGTATTGTAAAATCCATCCTGACGTGCTTTGCCTATAAGCACCGGTTTCGTCGGGTCAGCTATATCATAGCTATAGCATATAGTCTCATCCTTATCGCCCGCATGGTTTGATATGATAAGCATTTTTCCGTCACTGATATAAAGCTCCTCTACAGTATCTGACGGTACCTCAAAATCAGGACGAAACAGCGTCTCTTCCCCAGGCTTTCCCTTTGAAATATCCGTAATGGATATCTGACCATCCTCGACCATGTAAATGTACTTTCCGTCCGTCTTTACCACATCACTCTCATCAACGCCCTCTGTCATCACGTTGGTGGTTGAATACTCTGTACCGACTGCCGCCTCCTGCTTATTTGCAGACGATGCATCAGACGTAATTCCTGTTGCATCCGCACTCTCCAGCAAGTCTCCAGATGCAGTATTCCTTATGGAAGCCTCAGCTTTTTTTGCCACATCATACAATTTCCCGTAATCAGAGGCCGCTTCATAATCCCCAAGCTTTGCACCGCTCTTTATCCCTGCATAGACATTATTCTGCGCATTATTCTGTGAAATCACATTTGCAGTTTTTGTCTCCAGCTCATCTATACGGTTATTAAGCCGCACAACCTCCGTGCCTAAGACTGCAACAACAAGGACTGCCGCCACTGTGGCAAGCGCTTTTGCTGCCCGTGCAAATTTTTTGTGCTTTTTCCTGTTTTTGTCTTCTTTTCCGCCGTGATGGGTTTCATGATTTTTTACATAAATTTCATCACTGTACCCGGCCGATTCTCCGGTCGGCTGCGCTTCTTCAATTATTTGGTCATCTATGTAATTTAAACCATCAAATAAATCCTTTTTCGTCATAGATATACGCCCTCCTCATCCAGATATTTTTTAAGCTCTGCCCTTATCCGAAACAGTGTGGTCTTTACGCTGCTTTTGCTCCTGCCGCTCATATCTACCAGCTCATCAATCGCCATGCCATACCAGTAGCGTCTCACGAAAAGCACTCTCTTTTCCGTCTCCAGTCCGTTCAGAAAATCCGATAAACACCTTCCAATGTCCGACAGCTCGCCCTCGTATTTTGCATTGCTGTCTGCAAGGCACTCCTCAAGCTCATCAAGCATACAGTTCATGTTGGAATTTCTCTTTGAAGCATTATTCCAGTCAATCCTGTCGCAGACGATATTGCGGCATACCCTGTAAAGCCAGGAAAGGAAACGCATAGGGCGCTCCGGCGGTATCTTGTTCCATGCTGCTATGTATGTGTCATTTACGCATTCCAGCGCATCCTCATGTGCTACCATAGTGTCTGCAAACCGGGTAAGCTTCGCTCCGTACATCTGCGAGGTCGCACTGACAGCCTGCTGGTTGCGATCAAAATACATATCAAGTATCTGTTCCTGTGTGTACATTTTCCGCAAACCTCCCTTCTATATATTATGTAGGATTTTGTTTGGTGGGGGTTACATTTCATCATTAATTCTTTAAAATTTCCCTTATGTAAACTTTAAGCCTAGCCTCTAGGAAATAAAGCTTATAGTGCTGAATAATTGAATTGTATCATATTTCGTCTTGGATTAAATATCTTGTTTTAA
>OHBU01000449.1_pt1 | contig 16166 bp, 9 predicted proteins | sample 1577421 | NCBI WGS metagenome assembly OHBU01 (sample SAMEA3879550, study PRJEB24766) | human gut metagenome | biome: human-associated habitat; feature: feces | place: USA | collected 1985/1987 | reverse complement strand
GGTGAGCTTCTGTTGCTGAGCTTCGCTCAGCCAACTATTGAGGGATTGTCACACCATCACCCTTTCCAAAACTGCACTATCCCTCGAAAATTGCCATCACACTTGGCTCCCTTTACACAAGGGAGCTAAAGGTGATACTGCTTTACTAACCCTTTTAAAAACCGCACCATCCCTCTCCCCACAACAACCCTCACCCAAACAAATTAATATCCTCGTGACCTCACCGGTGCAACTGCAATATCACCGACAATGGAAAAAGACGCTCAAACCTACCGTCCGTTTCAAACTATAAAAACAGCACCGACACAGAACCTCTGTGTCGGTGCTGTAATTATCCGCTTATCCTTTTACAACAGAATCACTTCGCCGTACTTGCGTTTGCTGTCGTATAAGCACTGTAGATTTTCTTTCCGTCAACAGTCTTATATGCTCTGATTCTGAATCTGTAAGCTGTGTCGGGTGCGAGCTTTGTCTGAGCGTAAGCAACCGAATTGCCGCCCTCGACAGTCGCCTGTTTTACCCAGTTGCTGCCAACAGCCATATCAATTTCATAACCGTCAACCGCCGTGTTCTTGTTCCAATTGAATCTGATAGCGGTTTTTGCGGAAATAACGCTTCTGAAATTTGTCACCGCCGCAGGAGCTGTGACCTCATTTAATGTAACATTATAAACGCTGTAGATTCTTCCGCCCTCATCGTTTATGTACGCTCTTACCCTGAACTTGTACTGTGTTCCTGCTTTAAGTCCGGTTATCTTGTGTGACACTGCCTTGTTGCTTGTCTTTGTCGCAACTACCACCCACTGACCGTTTTTATACATTTCTACAACTGCGCCGTTTGCCGTTTCGTTCTTATCCCATTTAAGCGAGATAGAATTATCGGTTCTTGCACCGAGCTTGAGGTTCGACATTGCCTTAGGCAGTGTTCTGACGTTCAGCACATCGCTGTATTCGCCGTAAACACGCTTGCCGTTTTCGTTCTTATAGCCTCTTACCCTGAACTTGTACAGCGTACCTGCTTCAAGTCCCGTAACCTTATATGAAACCGCAAGTCCGCTTGTCTTGTCCGTAAGTTTTACGAATCTGTTGCCGCTGAGATACTCAACGATATATCCGTCAGCGTTAGCGTCCTTGTTCCATTTGAGTGAAACATAATCTGCACTTCTTGCACCGAAAGCAAGACCTTCAATTTTTGATGGCTTCAGCAATTTATTAACATAATTATCCTTATAGCTGTAACCGCACACCGAGCATTCGTACAATGTATACCCTCTGTTGCTGTAGCTTGGTTCAACCACGGTTTCAACATATTTATGCCCAGTAGCCGCTATTTTTTCCTGTGCCACAATAACCGTCGAACAAACCGAGCAGTGCTTGCCCTCTGTAAGACCTGTCTTTGTGCAGGTTGCGGCTACTGCCTTGTCGACAACCTCCGTATGACCCTTTGCCTCAATTACAGTAACATCTGTCTTTGCGTCGCATCTTGAGCAATGCCTTGACTTCGAGCCGTCATTAACGCAGTCGGCTTCTTCATCGACCGTCCACTGATCAGAATAATCATGTCCGAGTGCATCAATCGTCTTGGTTTCCTCCGCCCCGCATACCGAGCAGCTACGTATCATTTCACCGCCCTCAGTACAGGTGGGCTTAACCGTGGTTCGCCATTCGCCAAACACATGGCAGGTACTTACCTCAAGCATTTTACATTCGCTGTAGCCTGTTTCACTGCCGTAATTTTTAAATGCTCTTATTCTGAACTCGTATTTTGTTGATTCCGTAAGTCCGCTGACAGCATATTTGCCTACAGAACTGTCATTCAGAGTTGCTATCTCTTTCCACTCGTCACCTACAAGCTGTTCAATGAAAACTCCGCATTTTTCCGATATGCCGTCCCATTTCAATGTCAGACCGTTCTTATTTATATCCGTTGCCGAAAAATCGTCGAACTTCTCGTCAAACGTGAGCGAGATCCACTGTGTAGCCGTATTGTTATAGTCATAATATTCGTCATTGTCGCTGATAACGGTAACCGTAATCTCATCGCTGAATTTACCCTCCGGCACAAGCTCCGATTCATCAAGTTCGGCAATCTTGGATTCGTTGAACGAAATATTGTCAAAGTGTCTGCTGAGTATCTCCTTACCCGTGCTGTCAGATACCTTCAGCGTTCCGCCTGTTACAACATCGGTGTTGTTGAGAACGGTAAATATAAGCGAATGGCTTTCACCAAACTTATACTCTTCCGTTTTCACCTCAAGGTCAGATTTAGTAAAGTCAAGACTGTATCTGTTGTTTTCGGGAGTTCTGTCGTTTTTAAGATAAGCGTCAAGTGCCTCATCTGTAAGCACCGATGGATCGGAAGGCTCTGCCACAGTAACATATATCTTCTTGCCGATACAGTTGTCTTCAGGCTTAATAAGCAGGGTGCATTCCGACGTTTCGCCGGGCTCTATATTAAGGTTTTCCAGTGTATAGGTGTTTATCGTGTTCATCTGCTCATCGGATATTCTGAACGCTGCCGTCTGCACCGTTTCCGAGCCGTTGTTAGTAAGCGATACATCTATCGGTATCTGTGAGGAATTGACAAGATATGCCGGATTAAAATCAATATAGTTGACCTGTATATCGCTGACCGTTTTTATCTTTACCGAATACAGCTTTCTCTGACCGCTGTACGTTTCATCGTCACAGGTGCTGTAGAATACATTATAACCGTCAGAACCTGCATAGACAACATTACCGTCTGTTGTCGAATAAAGATATGGCATAGTCCAGTCTGTGCCGTTATAATTCATCACATATAAACCGCTCTCTGACTGATTTGCACTGTCGAAATAGTATATCGTATTGTCATCAAGCACTCCGAAGCAGTTGCCGATAATCTTATCGGTACTGATTACAGAATCCGTATTCTCTGAATTGAGATAACTCAGCTTTCCACCATTGCTCCACAGCAACATATCATATTTTTTATTGCTGAATGCAATACTGTCTATATCACCCTGCGCAACAAGATTTGTTTTACTGCCGTCGGAAGAAGTGATATAAAGCTGTATATCGTCTGTGGTAGTCAGATCGCCGTCCTTATCGACAGTATAGGCTATATAACTGTTGCCTGCCAGTGTACCGACATCAGCCGAAAGAACGTTGCCGATTTCCGTTTTTAGTTCTGTTACATTCTCTCCGTCATAAATAACAATGCTGTTATTATCGGTGTTGCCGAACGGATTACCGTCCCCGTTATTTACCCATACCGCAAGATTTCCGTCTGTTTTCGGAGCAAAGCTGTATCCCTCTTTGCTGTATATCATATTCGTGTTTTCAAACTTCATCGTGTCGGGATTGAATTTTGAAACTGCGATACCGATATTATCCGTTATTTCACTGTTGGCGGCATCATCGGTAAACTCCTTTGTCGCCTGCTGATATATAAGGAATATATCGTCACCGCTCTTATACAGCTTCGGTGCAAGCTCGCTGTACACGCTGTCATTTATTCTTTCAGGTGTACCCCACTTGCCGTCCTTATAGACAGACGTTACAATATAGCTCTGATTGTTTATACCACGACTTTCATCGGTATTGACCGTTGCAAGTATCGTCATATCTTCCGAGGTCAGAATATCCGATGAAGAAAACTGCGACATATTTCCGGCGATAAGACCGCTATTGCTGTTTGTAAATTCCGCAGAAGCACTCTCTTTTACAATATCGTAATTGTCTATATCAAATATTTCTTCTATCGGCTCTTGCTGACTTTGCGCCGCATAAGCGATACTGTTCAACACATCAATACGTTGCTCTATTGTAGCCGTCATCATACTTTGCGGTTTTGTATAAAGATTTCTTGAGCCCTTGAATATAGTGTAGTTATATGTAAACCACAGCACATTTGCCCTGAGCCCCGCCTCGCCTTTTATATCTACCGAGTTGACGCCCTTTGCGTTTTTATCAGGGCTCATAAACGTGATTTTAATCGGCATAGCAAGACTGCCGTACACACCTACATTTGCGACCTTGTCAATGCCTATTCCGGCATAAGGCTTGAAATACGGCTCTACAGTAAGCTCCAGAACAGTATTGTTTGCAAATCCGCTGCTGTTGCCGTTCTTTACCCAGCTCATATCAAAGTTTCCCTCGACAGAAGCTCCGGCTTTGATATTTACAGTTACAGGAATTACACCTACAAAAAACTGATGTGAAAGTGTTACCGAATAATCTGCGGTTACTATTACGTTTATACCGAGCGTATAGGTGTCCTGTCCGGGCTGTATCTTCGCATAACCGCAACCGACTATTGTCAGATCGAATCCGTCCTTTAATCCCGGCAGCTTTGTTTTTCCGTTGCTTTTGATATACTTGCTTTTCAGCTCAGCTAAGGTTTTTGCTTTCAGCAAAGGACTTGCGTTCTTCCTTGAATCCTTCAGCTTATCAAAAGAATCCTTATAATCAAAGAATTTGCTGTCAGAATCAAGTACATCCTTAGTTATGCCTACACCTATCCTGATTTCATCGCCGGTGCATTTAGCATATAACGGGAATGACGGGACATCAATATTCCACGAGCCAAGCCACGAAAGGTCATCGCTCGGTGTTATCGACACGCTTCCTGTTGAAAGCTCAAAGCTGTTTTCACTCACTTTATTGTCAACCGCTTTAAGATTAACTCCGTAGTTGTTTCTTGAGCCGTCCGCAAACTTTTCAACTATCAATAGCGAAGAGCTTTCATTAAGCATAGATGTATTGAGCTTGATTTTCTTTGTGCTTGATGTTGTCAGGCGCTTCTTTCCGTCATACACCTCGTATGTAGCATTTTCATTACTGTCGGAAGCGCAATACAGATAGAAGTCATAATTTTTTATAATCCCATATTCTTTTCTTACAAGATCAATGGTTTTCGCACCTGTCAGCACCTCTGTAGCCTGAAAATTGCTTACATAATTATTGATTTTTCCGCTTGTGTACACCGTGTCTATATCGGGTTTTTCGCTGTAATAAACCTTATCGGCATAACATTTCTGTGCAACGCCGACAGGGTACATGATTATCGTATTGACATCAGTCGTCAGTTCATTTTCCGAAATATATTTGTCAACATATTTGTCGGCAGATACTTTCCATATTCTTTCAGCAGACGGAAAAGAAATACTTGCAAATCCCCCTGTAGCTTTACGGCTTATTGTATCGACAGAAATCGTCGCATTCTTTATCGGATTACCGTTGTTATCAACTATTTTAATATTGTATGAGCTTTTTGCGCTTATAACTGGCACACTGTAACCAGCAGACTTGAATACAATATTATTATCTTTAGCGTATCTTTCCGCTTCAGAGTTAGTATTGCCTTTTATGACAAGTGATGAATTACAATCCGAAAAAGCACAGATGCCTATGCTTGTTACATTGCTTGGTATTGTTATGCTTGTTAGACTTTTACAATCCGAAAAAGCACAGATGCCTATGCTTGTCACACTGCTTGGTATTGTTATGCTTTTTAATGAATAACAATTTAAGAAATAATTCTCCGGTATTTCTGTGAGACCTTCTCCTATGATAATTCTCTCATATTTTTTATTAATAAAAAACCCTGTGGGAATCCGACAACTTCCGGGGATTCTAATCTCAGCAAGTGCATCGCAACTATCAAACGCATTTTCGCCAATTTCTGAAACGCCATCTTCTATAGTAACTTTTCTCAGATTATCACACTGATTGAAAGCATATCTGCCAATCGTTTTAACATTTCCGGGTATTACAACAGAGTTCAAACCAGTTCTGCTAAAAGCATTATCGCCTATACTCTTCACACCGTCCAGTAGTGTTATACTTGTAAGGCTTGAACACGAATCGAAAGCACTATCACCTATACTTGTCACACTATTCGGAATTTTTATATTCATAAGTTTTACGCACTCTTTAAAAGCATTATCGCCTATACTCGTCACTCCGTCAGGTAGTGTTATACTTGTAAGGCTTGAACAACGATAGAAAGCACTATCGCCTATACTTGTCACACTGTCGGGTATCGCTATACTTTTAAGACTTCTGCAATTAATGAAAGCTTTATCGCCTATACTCGTAACCCTTCTGCCATTAATACTCGCCGGTATATCAGCTACAGTTGCATTAGTTGGATAGCTTATAATTTCAACAGTCCCATCACTTAACACATTATAACTGAAATCCCTATAAGACACCGCCCCTGCCGTCGTCGCCACGCTCTCCCTTACAAACGGCAAAATATCCCCCAAAGGCGTACCCAGAACGGCAAGTGCCATCACCGCCGCAACAAACCCTGACGCAAATCTTTTAAGTTTCATAATACACTCTCCTCGTCATATTGCAAAAGCAAGTATAATGCTTATAACTATTCATTTTAATGATACCACTATTTGCCGAAATGTCAATATTTTCGACAAAATTAACACGCAAAACAGCAAATTGCGTTTGAAATAGTAAATATATTAATATCATTATAAATAGTACGATATATATTAAAATGCTACTACATCTCCCCGCCTTCCCCTCAATTCTCAAATTCATCATAATTCATCAACCTGTGAATATTCTGTCTGTTCTGCCAAAACCCTTTGGTAATGCGGAAAAATGCAGTTTTTTATTATAATCGAATCATCACCTTGATATTTCCATTCACGGAAATTATTATCAAAGCATATACTACTCTTGTATCAACCATAATATACCATAAATTTACATAATGAGGTGATTTTTAATGTGTGGAATAGCAGGTTGGATAGATTGCCGCAGGCTGTGCGACAGCGCCGCAATAATGCGTAGAATGGCTCAGACAATGGTTCCGAGAGGTCCCGACAGCGGCGGCTTCTACACCGATGACAACTGCGCCCTCGCCCACCGCCGCCTTAGCGTCATAGACCCCGCCCGAAGCGCCCAGCCTATGACCCGTAAAACCGCCCTCGACAGCTACACTATCGTCTATAACGGCGAGCTTTACAACACCGCCGAAATCCGCTCTGAGCTTGAATCTACGGGCATTTCGTTCACCTCCTCCGGCGACACGGAGGTACTGCTCTGGGCATACATCACCTGGGGCGAGGCGTGCCTCGACAAACTCAACGGAATATACGCCTTTGCCGTGTGGCAGGAAAAGGAAAAACAGCTCTTCCTCGCCCGTGACAGAATCGGCGTGAAGCCGCTGTTTTACTACGAATACGCAGGTGGTCTTATCTTTGCGTCCGAGATAAAAACGCTCCTCGCCCACCCTATGATAGAGCCGGTAATCGACCGTGACGGCATCGCTCAGATAATGCTCTTAGGTCCTGCGAGAAAGCCGGGAAGCGGCATCTTCAAAGGGATCAGGGAACTTCGCCCCGCCGAGTGCGCAATGTACTGCCGATGCGGCCTCAGAAAGCGCACCTACTGGTCGCTCCACGCCCTGCCCCATAAGGAAACCGCCGAGGAGACCGAACAGCACATAGCCTACCTCCTGACCGATGCCATAAAGCGCCAGCTTGTCAGCGATGTTCCGCTTTGCACCATGCTTTCGGGCGGTCTTGACAGCAGTATCATAAGCGCCGTTGCCGCCCGTGAATTTGAGCAAAGCGGCAGGCAGCTCACCACCTATTCGATCGACTATAAGGACAACGAAAAGAACTTCCACAGCAGTAAATTCCAGCCCGATATGGACGCACCGTGGATACGGAAAATGTCAGCGTTCATCGGCTCTAAGCACATAAATGTCGAGGTCGATACGCCCGCTCTGACCGACGCTCTGGAGCTGTCGACCTATGCCCGTGACCTGCCCGGAATGGCTGACGTAGACAGCTCTCTGTACCTGTTCTGCAAGGCTATCAAGGGCAACTTCACTGTTGCTCTCAGCGGTGAGTGCGCCGATGAAATCTTCGGCGGCTATCCGTGGTATCACAACGAGGAAATTCTCTACAAACCGGGCTTCCCGTGGGCTTGCTCGACCGCATCCCGTGCGGGTCTGCTCTGCGAGGGGATACTGGGTGACATCGACCCGAATGATTATGTCAACTTCTGCTGTAACGAAACGCTTAAGAACACCGAATATCTCGACACCGACAGCCGCAAGGACAGACGTATGCGTGAGATGTTCATGCTGAACTTCTATTGGTTTATGCAATGCCTGCTTGACCGCAAGGACAGAATGAGTATGGCTCACGGGCTTGAGGTCAGAGTGCCGTTCTGCGACCACAGAATCGCCCGTTACGCTTTCAATATTCCGTGGGAGATAAAAGCGGCAGGCGGCAGGGAAAAAGGCATTGTCCGCCGTGCGATGAAAGGCATACTGCCCGACGATGTACTCTGGCGCAAGAAATCTCCGTATCCCAAGACCCACAACCCGACCTATCTTGCCGAGGTTATCCGCAGGATGAGGGCGGTGCTTGCCGACAAGGATTGCTGCATTACCGAGATCGTCAGCCGTGAAAAGCTGTTACGGCTGTGCGACGATCCGACACTGTTTGAGGGCAACTGGTACGGTCAGCTTATGACCTCGCCGCAGATTTTTGCCTACCTCTTGCAGATAGAATATTGGCTAAGACGGTATGATGTGAGGATCGACAGGCAATAATACGCAAAACGGGTATCGGCATTTTACCGATACCCGTTATATTTTTACGTCTTTGTTCCGGCTACCGGCAATGCTTGCCGATTTTCTCAAGAACAGTAATAGTATCCGATTTCAGCAGATTTGTCTATAGCTCGTTTGTTGAGAAGGATTCAACTATAGTGAGAGTGATTGCGGAGCGGTAATTTCGCTGTTGTGAATTGTTATATTGCCGATGGGCAAGAAAAAGGTTGAATTAATTTTGCTAATATTCAAATAATATCTCTTTATAAGGTCTGTTTTAGTCAAATCGCCAAAAAAGTCTATTTACAAACCGAATTTAAAGTGCTATAATAGTAATATTGAACAATAGCATCATATTGCCGCCGTTTGCGGACGGCTGAAAAGCATGATGCAACGAAAAGTCAAAGGATAAAAATGAATTTCAGAAAAATTAATATAATTACCGGTCATTACGGCTCGGGTAAAACAAATGTATCCGTCAATATGGCGCTTGATCTTGCAGAAAAAGGCGAGAAGGTAACCGTTGTCGATCTCGATATAGTAAACCCTTATTTCAGAACAGCCGATTTCAAGGAGCTGTTCGGGGAGCATAATATCAGCCTTACCGTACCGACCTATGCAAATTCAAATCTCGATATACCCGCTCTCGGCTTTGATATGAACGGTATCGCTGACAGGGAAGGCTATATTATTATCGACGTGGGCGGCGATGACGAGGGCGCAAAGGCTCTTGGCAGATACAGAAAAGTATTTGAAAAGTACGACACGCAGATGCTGTACGTTATCAATCGTTGCAGGTATCTCACAAAAGAACCTGCAGAGGCTTTACAGCTGATGTATGAGATTGAGAACGCATCGGGTATGAAGTGTGACGGAATAATCAACAACACGAATCTCGGTCGGGAAACCGACAGTGATATAGTTCTCGGCTCGGTCGCTTATGCGGATGAGGTGTGCCGTGAGGCAGGACTTCCGCTTGTGGCTGTAACCGCCGAGGCAGGCTATCTTGACGGTATAGACAAAGCGTATCCCGTAAATATATATGTCAAGAAGCTGTGGGAAGAATTCGGCGATGAAGCCGAAAAATAAAGCTGTTTCCTTACCGTAATCTGATTAAAACTGAATGGTAAGCCGAATAAAACTTTAGGCGAAAGGAAAGGTCAAGAAATATGGCAAAAATGAAAGTGGATTTTGACCGCTGTAAAGGCTGCGGACTGTGCACAACAGCCTGTCCGAAGAAAATAGTCGCTTTACAGACGGAAAAGCTCAACAAGAAGGGCTACTACACAGCCGTATGTACAGATGACGATGCTTGCATCGCCTGTGCGTTGTGTGCTATGATGTGCCCTGACTGCGCTATCACTGTAGGAGGTGACGACAATGGCTGAAAAGAGTCTTATGAAAGGTAACGAGGCACTTGCCGAGGCTGCGATAAGAGCCGGCTGTAAATGCTTTTTCGGTTACCCTATAACACCTCAGACGGAAATTTCGGCATATCTGTCAAAGAGAATGCCCAAGGTAGGCGGCGTATTTTTACAGGCAGAGTCGGAGGTTGCAGCTATAAATATGGTTTACGGCTGCGCAGGCTCCGGTATCAGATGTATGACATCTTCATCCTCTCCCGGAATTTCACTTAAAACAGAGGGAATAAGTTACATAGCAGGCTCTGATTTACCCTGCGTTATCATTGACGTACAGCGAGGCGGTCCCGGTCTTGGCGGTATCCAGCCATCACAGGCGGATTACTGGCAGATAACACACGCACTCGGTCACGGCGACTTCCACGCTATCGTATTCGCACCTGCGTCCGTACAGGAGATGGTGGATACGGTAACTAAGGCTTTCGACCTTGCCGACGAGTACAGAATGCCTGCGGTTATATTGGCAGACGGACTTCTCGGTCAGATGATGGAGCCTGTTGCCTTTGAGGATACCGAGATAAAGATGTCCGATGCGTCAAAGAAGCCATGGGCTGCCTGCGGTCACGGCAACAAGAGAAAGCACAACATAATCAACTCTCTTTATTTAAAGCCTGATCAGCTTGAGGATAATGTCAGAGAAAGATTTGAAAGATACGAAGATCTGAAGGCAAAGCATACGGAGGCTGTCAGCGACTACTGCGAGGACGCAGATACTGTTGTTGTGGCTTACGGCTCGACCGCAAGACTTGCAAAATCGGCAGTCGAAGCGGCAAGAAAAGAGGGACTTAAGGTCGGCATAGTAAGACCGATAACTCTCTGGCCTTATCCTGCAAAGGAAATTGCCGAAGCGTGCAAGAATGCGAAGAATGTTCTTTGCGTGGAGATGTCTATGGGTCAGATGGTTGACGATGTAAAGATCGCTCTCAACTGCTCAAAGCCTGTCGAGTTCTACGGAAGGACAGGCGGTGTTATCCCGAAGCCTGCAGAAATACTTGCAAAGTTAAGAGAAATGGGAGGTAAAAACTAATGCCTGAATTTAAAAGACCTCACGCTCTGGCAGACGTGACCACCCACTATTGCCCCGGCTGTACTCACGGTATAGTACACAGACTTGTAGCCGAAGTAATTGACGAAATGGGTATCGAGGGCGAAACTATCGGTGTTTGTCCTGTCGGATGCTCGGTTATGGCTTATGATTATTTTGAATGCGATATGCTTGAAGCTTCGCACGGACGTGCTCCTGCCGTAGCTACAGGTATCAAGAGAGCTAACCCCGATAAGTTCGTATTTACATATCAGGGTGACGGCGACCTTGCGGCTATCGGTACGGCTGAGATCGTTCACGCCGCTACAAGAGGCGAAAATATCACTGTTATATTTATCAACAACACGACCTACGGTATGACAGGCGGTCAGATGGCGCCTACGACACTTCCCGGTCAGATAACGCAGACGACCCCCTACGGCAGAAATCCCGATGTTGAGGGCTTCCCCGTAAGAGTGTGCGAAATGCTGTCTACGCTCAGCGGTGTTGCGCTTGCCGAGCGTGTAACGGTTATCGACCCCAAGAATATAAACATTGCCAAAAAGGCGATCAGAAAGGGATTTGAGTTCCAGAAGAACAAGCAGGGCTTCTCTATAATCGAGGTTCTTTCAACTTGTCCTACAAACTGGGGCAAAACTCCGATAGAGGCGCTTGACAGAGTCCGCACAGAGATGATTCCTTACTATCCTTTAGGTGTATTCAAGGAGGGTGCGATAAGATGACAAACGAAATTCTTCTTGCCGGATTCGGCGGACAGGGCATACTGTTTATGGGAAAAATGCTCGCATACTTCGGACTGTACGAGAACAAGGAAGTTTCGTGGCTTCCGTCCTACGGCCCCGAAATGCGTGGCGGTACCTGCAACTGTTCGGTATGCGTAAGCGACGATCCTATCGGCTCACCCCTTGTCGATACACCGAACACGCTTATTGTTATGAATACTCCGAGCTATGACAAGTTTATCGGCTCGGTTGTGCCGGGCGGTACGGTTATCATTGACAGCACGCTTGTTGATGCAAAGTGCGACAGAACAGACATCAATGTTTATTATGTTCCTGCAACAGCTCTCGCAAACGAGCATGATATGAAGGGTCTTGCCAATATTATTCTTGTCGGCAAGCTGCTCAAGGAAACAAACCTTACTTCTATGGAAACGGTTAAAAAGGCTATGGAAAAGGTTATCCCGCCTAAGAAAGCCCATCTTATAGATGCTAACATCAAGGCAATAGAGCTCGGCATGGCACAATAGCGGCAATGAGCCGCCTCAAATTCCGCCTGCGGCTGTGAGCCGCTTCAAATTCCGACCTTTTTAAAGGTTGGCGAGCGGCTAAGATTAATGAAACGGTCGGGAATAAACGATATTTTTGACTTGTTACGTCCTGCGGCTGTGAGCCGCTTCAAATTCGCCGTTCCGATTGTTGCCGATATGTGTAACAAGCGTTATCGGCGGAGGTAATTTGATAGTGCAGATTCAGAATTTGGCAATTTAGAAAAACCGAATATAAAGGAAATCCACTGCTTTCGGGCGGTGGATTTTCTATATAATTGCTGACTACGGTAAAAATTAACAAATAAAACTTGCAATTTAATTCATAATTCGTATAAAAATTTATATAAAACACTTGACAAGTTATGAAGAATGTGCTACAATATAGTCACAGTCGGAAACAGGCTGTTGAGATAGAAATTGAAATAGATATTTGAATATGAAAGGGATGATCGTCAAAAATGAGTAAAAGCGTATACAGTCTTGTACTGACCGATGAGATAGTACGGGCAATAGACTCTCTTGCGTACAGAATGAACACCAGCCGCTCGGCACTTATAGACAGGATACTTGCCGAAAAGCTGTCGATGCAGACGCCGGAGATACGGATGCGTAACATAATGGAAAATATCGGCAGTTTTTTTGACGATGAGATTTTCCGCTTGCAGACTGCGGCGGGCGATGGAGGAATGCTTATAAAAAGCCCGTTGCCTTATAAATACAAGCCGACTATACGTTACTCCGTAGAACTGCTCAGAGAGGACAGGTATCTGGGCAGGCTGAAGGTCAGCTTCAGAACGCAGAATATGGCGCTGATGGAGCTGATGAACGATTTCCTCACCTGCTTTGCAAATATAGAACGCAGACATTTGTCACGCTTTGACGGAATCGACGTGGTGATGCAGATAGACAACGATAAGATGGTAAGGATGCTCAACAAGCCTCTCATCAAGGACGGCAGGAGCGTCAGCGACCCGAATCTCATCGCAGAGGCTATTGCGGATTATGTCAATTTTCTTGACAGGGCAATCAAGCTCTATTTTGAAAACGCAGACAACAGAAAGCAGGCGGTTTCGCTTGTGGATTCACTTTATAATGAGCGTATCAAGACATTGAAGGTTATCCTGTGATGCCTTGTACAAACGAAGAAAGGATGATGTGATATGCTTAACACAAACAATCTGACACAGAAATCAATGGAAGCTATAAGCACTGCGCAGAGTATAGCTGTTTCATATCAGAACATGAACATAGAACAGCAGCATATTCTTCTTGCATTGCTTCAGGCTGAGGACGGACTTATCCCTCAGCTTATAAAGAAGATGGGTGCTGACGCTTCACAGCTTACAAGGCTTACAGAGCAGAGCGCCGCAGGAATTCCGAAGGTAACGGGCAGCGGCAGAGATCCCGAAAAGGTGTATGTATCTCCCGATGTTGATAAGGCATTTACAGCCGCTGAGGAAAAAGCAAAGCAGATGAAGGACGAGTATATCTCGGTAGAGCATCTGTTCATAGGACTTCTTGAAAAGCCGAACTCACAACTTAAGGACATTTTCGCAAAGTGCGGTATTACCGAAAAGGCATTCTTACAGGCACTTGAGCAGGTAAGGGGCAGTGTGCGTGTTACCGGACAGAATCCGGAGGAAACCTACGATGTGCTTAAAAAGTACGGTCAGGATTTAACGGAACTGGCACGGCAGAACAAGCTCGACCCCGTTATCGGCAGAGATACTGAGATAAGGAACGTTATCCGTATTCTTTCCCGTAAGACAAAGAACAACCCTGTGCTGATAGGCGAACCAGGTGTAGGTAAAACAGCTATCGCCGAGGGACTTGCACTGCGTATAGTGCGTGGAGATGTTCCCGAAAACTTAAAGGAGCGCCAGATATTCTCGCTTGATATGGGTGCGCTTGTTGCAGGCGCAAAGTACAGAGGCGAATTTGAGGAAAGACTTAAAGCGGTATTGCAGACCATAAAGAAATCCGAAGGTCAGATAATACTGTTCATAGATGAGCTTCATACCATAGTAGGCGCAGGCAAGACTGACGGTGCAATGGACGCAGGAAATCTGCTGAAACCTCTGCTTGCAAGAGGCGAGCTTCACTGCATAGGTGCGACAACGCTCAACGAGTACAGACAGTACATTGAAAAGGATGCCGCCCTCGAAAGACGTTTCCAGCCGGTAATGGTAAACGAGCCTACGGTAGAGGATACTATTTCTATACTGCGTGGCTTAAAGGAACGTTACGAGGTGTTCCACGGCGTAAAGATTCACGACTCGGCGCTTATCGCCGCCGCAACGCTGTCTGACAGATACATTTCGGACAGATTCCTGCCCGATAAGGCGATAGACCTTGTTGATGAAGCGTGTGCGCTCATCAAGACAGAAATGGAATCTATGCCGTCAGAGCTTGACGACATCCGCAGAAAGATAATGCAGCACGAGATAGAAGAAGCCGCTCTCAAAAAGGAAACCGACCGTATCTCCGTTGAGCATCTTGCCGAGGTACAGCAGGAGCTTGCCGAAATGCGTTCAAAGTTCAACGAGATGAAGGCAAAGTGGGAGAACGAGCGTAACGCCATCTCAAAGGTACAGAAACTGCGTGAGGAGATTGAAAGCACCAACAGCCTTATTGAGCAGGCTGAAAGAAGCTACGATCTGAACAAGGCGGCAGAGCTTAAATACGGCAAGCTCCCTCAGTTACAGAAGGAGCTTGAGGAAGAAGAAAAGCTGGCAGAGCAGTCAAAGTCCGCATCTATGCTGCACGATAAAGTTACAGAGGAAGAGATTGCAAAGATTATCTGCCGCTGGACAGGTATCCCTGTTTCAAAGCTGATGGAGGGCGAGCGTGAAAAACTGCTCCACATGGAAGATATACTTCATAAGCGTGTAATAGGTCAGGACGAGGCTGTTGAAAAGGTAAGCGAGGCTATACTGCGTTCAAGGGCAGGCATCGCAAATCCCGATCAGCCTATAGGCTCGTTCCTGTTCTTAGGTCCTACCGGTGTTGGTAAGACGGAGCTTGCAAAGGCTCTTGCCGAGGCTCTGTTTGACGATGAACACAGCATGGTTCGTATTGATATGTCGGAGTACATGGAGAAATTCAGCGTGAGCCGTCTTATCGGTGCGCCTCCAGGATATGTCGGATATGAGGAGGGCGGTCAGCTTACCGAAGCGGTAAGAAGAAAACCCTACTCGGTCGTACTGCTTGACGAGGTAGAAAAGGCTCACCCCGATGTGTTCAATATCCTGTTACAGATTCTCGATGACGGCAGAATCACCGATTCTCAGGGCAGAACGGTAGACTTCAAGAATACTATTATCATTCTGACAAGTAACCTCGGCTCATCGTATATCCTTGACGGTATCAACGATAAAGGCGAGATTTCCGAAGAGGCTAAAAACGAGGTCAACAAATTGCTTAAAACGCAGTTCAGACCCGAATTCCTCAACCGTCTTGATGAGATTGTATTCTACAAGCCGCTCCGCAAGGACGAGATCTCCGGTATTGTCGATCTTATGCTCGGCGAGCTTAAGAAACGTCTTGCCGATAAGGAGGTAGGCTTTGCTATTACAGATGCCGCAAAGGACTATGTAATCGACAACGGCTTCGACCCCAACTACGGCGCAAGACCGCTCAAGAGATTCATACAGCGTAAGATAGAAACGCTTATCGCAAGAAAGCTGATAGCCGATGATGTAGCACCCGGCAGTACGCTGACGGTAGACTATGACGGCGAAAAGCTGATTTGCAGTGAGAGCTGATAAATGAATTACGGTCACGGGCAACAGTCCGTGACTGTCAGACTGTCGATAAACCCACGCACCGCAAAAATGCAGATAAATCATCTGACAAA
>OHBU01000440.1_pt1 | contig 16361 bp, 17 predicted proteins | sample 1577421 | NCBI WGS metagenome assembly OHBU01 (sample SAMEA3879550, study PRJEB24766) | human gut metagenome | biome: human-associated habitat; feature: feces | place: USA | collected 1985/1987 | reverse complement strand
AGCATCCGCTGGGCGTCTATCATCCCCACGCAAAGCTCCACCACATCAAAAAGGAAAACATCGGCCTGATCGAGGTCATGGGTCTGGCAGTCCTTCCCAGCCGCCTGAAGCAGGAACTGTTCGATCTGGCAGATATGCTGGTGGCCCGGGTGCCTGCCGAGCAGTACCCCGAAGCCCTGCAGAAGCACGCCGCATGGGCACAGGAGATCCTGGCCCGCCATCCTGAGCTGAACAGCGACAGCGTCCACCTGATCCTGCAGGATGAGGTAGGCCAGGTGTTTGCGCAGGTGCTGGCAGATGCCGGTGTCTACAAGCTGGATGAAGCCGGCCGCGCCGGTTTCGTGCGGTTCCTCGAAAGTGTAAAGTAACGGATCAAACCTCTCAGTCGCGCTGACGCGCGCCAGCTCCCCTAGTAGGGGAGCCCTTGGCAAAGAGGTGAAGTGATACGTTCTGACTTTTACTCCTCAGCCTGATAGGTCAGCTTGCCGCCCTTGATGGTGGCATAAACCCTGCCGTAGAGCTGTGCACCATCAAAGGGGCAGTTATGGCTCTTGGAGTGCAGCTTTTCTTTGTCCACGGTGTAGGGGGTGTCGAGATCCACCAGCACGAAGTCTGCATCGTAGCCGGGCTCCAGCTGGCCCTTGGCAAGGCCCAGGATCTCTGCCGGGCGGGTGCTCATCAGGTGCACCAGCAGTTCCAGCGGCAGGCCCTCTTCCCTGCAGAGCTTGGTGTAGCAGACCCCAAAGGCGGTCTCGCTGCCCACCATACCGGCCATACCCTTCAGCTTGTCCTCCTCGGAGTGGGGAGCGTGGTCGGTGGCAATGGCATCCACCACACCGGAACGGATGCCATCGATAAGCGCCTGCACATCATCCGCAGTGCGGATGGGCGGGTTGACCCGGTAATCGCAGGTCTCATTGTTGAACCACAGGTGATGCGGGGTCACCTCGCAGGTCACGGGTGCGCCGCGCAGCTTGGCCATCTGGATGGCCTCCAGCGCGCCCCGGGTGGAAACGTGGCACATGTGCAGCCTGGTCTGGTAGTACTCGCTCAGCCAGCAGTTGCGCACCGTCTCAATATCCTCGGCCAGACGGTAGTCCCACGGGCTGATCTCCATATCCTCGGCGTGGCTCATGACCGTGATGTCCTTTTGGGTGCAGATGGCAAATGCCCGCGCCATGGTGGCGTTATCCTGCACGCCGTGGCCGTCCTCGGTGATGAACTTCACACTGGCGGGCAGGGTCTTGAGGTGGTCGATTCTCGGTGATGGAAACGGTCTGGTTCACATCGCACAGGCCCACCTCGGCGGCCTTCTGCTCCACCATGGCTGCCTGTGCGGCAGAGGAGCAGACGGGCTTGGTGTTGGGCATCAGGTTTACAAAGGTGTAGCCGCCGGCGGCAGCGGCGCGGCTGCCAGTCTCGATGTCCTCCTTGTACTCAAAGCCCGGGGTGCGCCAGTGGCAGTGCAGATCCACAAATGCGGGCAGCACAGTCAGCCCACCGGCATCCACCACCGTCTCGTTCTCGGCGGCAAGGGCGGAAAGATCCTGCCCTACGGCAGCGATCTTGCCATCCTTTACATAGATCTCGAGCGGCCGTCCCTCGGTGTTCACAGCGTTTGTCAGCAGCATCGCGGTTCCCTCCTGTAATAGTATTTTTGTATATCAGGCACCCGAAAACGGGCAAAAAAAAACTTTTCCCCGCAAAGGGAAAAGCTCATTGCGCAAAAAAAGGAAACAACGAAGCCACGGCAAAACCGGACGCGAACTGCTTGTTCAGTTTCGGGTTCTGGGCGCTGCACAGCATGGTGTTTCTCCTTTTCTTGATAGTTGCGTTTTCATTCGTATTATTTTATCATAGAACCGCAAAATGTGTCAATGGCTGCGCGCAAAAACAGGTGCTAAAAGGTTTACGGCATCTCTCGCCGAATTTTGGATACTCTACCCAAAACCCGGGCAACGCGGCAAAATAACTGCCATTTTGTTCCACAATCCCTAGCGCAGCACTGTACTTTCGTTGCCTGCTGTGCTATTATAATACGGTAAAAGGGAGAGCCCCGCCGCGTGGGCGGGTGTTTATGGGAAAGAGAGGTTTTCCGCATGGGTTTACTTGAGGACGCGCGGAACATCCAGCGCAAGGACCCCGCCGCACGCAGCGTACTGGAGGTAATGCTGCTGTACCCGGGATTCCACATTCTGGTGTACCACCGCATTGCGCACTGGCTGTACGGGCACAAGCACTTTTTTCTGGCACGGTGGGTCAGCCAGCATGGCCGCCACCGCACCGGCATCGAGATCCACCCGGGTGCCACCATCGGCAAGTGTCTGTTCATCGACCACGGCATGGGCATCGTGTTCGGCGAGACCTGCGAGATCGGAGACAACTGCACCATCTACCACGGGGTAACGCTGGGCGGTACCGGCAAGGATACCGGCAAGCGCCACCCCACCTTGGGCAACAACGTGCTCATCGGCGCTGGCACCAAGGTGCTGGGTCCGGTGTTCATCGGGGATAACGCCCGCATCGGCGCAGGCAGCGTGGTGCTGCGCAACCTGCCCGCCAACTGCACCGCCGTGGGCGTACCCGCCGAGGTGGTGCGCATCAACAACAAGGCGGTGAACCCCGCCGATGATCTGGATCAGCAGGATCTGCCGGACATCGTCTCGCAGCGGCTCACCGATCTGGATCGCCGCCTGAGCCAGCTGGAAAAAACTGCGCAGGGCGATATCCCGCCCACTGCCGCACAGATCGCCGCCCGGCAGCGGAAGTAACCTATATTTTTGACAAAAACGACACCGGACAGGCCATGACCTGTCCGGTGTCGTTTTATCTTATTCTTTAACACCCTTCCCCGGCACAGAGGGACTTTACCTTCTGCACGGCGGCAGACACAAGGCTGCCGATGGGCTGGTCGGGCACGCCGACAATGTAGTTTTCGCAGTGGTTCACCGGGATCAGCACCCGGGTGGCGCTGCTCTGGCACACCGCCGTGGCCATGGTAGGGGTGATCTCCCCCAGCAGCGCATCTGCAATAACGATGCCGATGGGGCCCACGATGATGTCCGCATTGCGGCAGTTCACCACCACAGCATTCTCACCCGTGGCAGCTCGCTGTGCCCCGGCCTTATGCATGGCCTGCGCAGCGACACTGTTGGTGCCCACGGCCACCAGCCGGATGTCCGGGCACTGGGCGCTGATGTCAGCAATGGCATCCGTGGCCGCGGCGGTTCGGAGGGTGACCTCCAGAACGTCAAAGCCACCCCGGAGCAGGGCGTTTGCGGTAGGAACGGCGTCCTTCGGGTTATCCAGCACAGCTGCCGGAATGATGACCGCATTGGCAAGCCTGGTAAAGATATCCATAGAACCCATCATGCCAGACTCAGCGCTGCACACGGCCAGAGCCGGAGCCGGTCATCAGTGCGCGAACCTCTTCCACGGAAACCTGGTTGAAGTCGTGCTCTATGGTGTGCTTCAGGCAGGAGGCGGCCACAGCAAAGTCAATGGCGTCCTGATCCGTGTAGTTCTGAGAGAGGGCGTAGATCAGCGCGCCGCCGAAGGAATCGCCGCCGCCGACCCGATCTACGATCTGGATGTCGTAGCTGCGGGAGAGGTACGCCTTGTCGGCAGCTGCGTCGTAGAGCATGCCGGCCCAGGTGTTCCGGCTGGCGGAAATGCTGCCGCGCAGGGTGATGGCAACCTTCTTGGTGCCAAACCGTGCGGCAATCTGTCTGGCGACGCTGGTGTAGGCCTCGTAGTCCAGCTTGCCGCCCTCAATGTCGGTGTGCTCTGCCTGAATGCCGAAAACATCGGCGGCATCCTCCTCGTTGGCGATGCAAACGTCAACATAGGGCATCAGCTCAGTCATGACCTTGCAGGCCTGCTCCCGAGACCACAGCTTCTTCCGGTAGTTCAGGTCGCAGCTGACGGTGACACCGTGGGCCTTGGCAGCCTTGCAGGCTTCCAGGCAGGCCTGAACCATGTTCTCACTCAGAGCGGGCGTAATGCCGGTAAAATGGAACCACTCCGCGCCATCGAAAATGGCATCCCAGTCAAAGTCGGAGGGGTCAGCGGTGGCGATTGCGGAGTCGGCACGGTCATAGATGACCTTGGAGGGACGCTGAGAAGCGCCCTTTTCTACATAGAACAGACCCAGACGTTTGCCGCCCCGGGCAATGAACTTGGTGTCAACGCCATAGCGGCGCATTTCGTTGATAACGCAGTTGCCAACCTCATGGCTGGGAACCTTGGTTACAAAGGCGGCGTCCAGGCCGTAGTTTGCCAGGGAAACGGCAACGTTGGCTTCGCCGCCGGCAAGAGAGGCCTCAAATTTGGTGGCCTGCACAATGCGAAGATAGCCCTCCGGATTGAACCGGAACATAATCTCACCGAACGTTACAAATCTGCCCATAATAGCCTCCTAAATTACTTGATGTTGATGTTTTTAACGAACTTCTTTGCTTCTGCGGTAATCAGGTCATAGCGATCCTCGGCTACCCACTGCTTGTTTACCAGGCATCCGCCGACGCCCACGCCATAGGCGCCCGCCTTCATAAACTCGGCGCAGTTATCTGCGTTCACGCCGCCCACGGCCAGGAAGCGAATATGGCTCAGAGGTGCGCACAGGGCCTTCAGGTATGCGGGAGCACCCTCAACGCAGGGAAATAGCTTTACAAAATCCGCACCGGCGTTGTGGGCCTTTTTTGCCTCGCTGGCGGTGTAGGAGCCGGGCAGGCTGACCATGCCGAGCTCTACGGTACGGCGAATGACGTCCTCATCGGTGTCGGGAGAGACGATGTATTGCGCACCGGCCTCCTTGGCGGCCTCCACCAGGGCAACGCTGGTAACAGTGCCCGCGCCGATATACATCTTGTCGCCCATCCGTGCAATGGACTTGCGGATTGCATTCTGGGTGTTGACAAAGGAGGCGGGATCCTTCTGATTGAAGGTGACCTCCATCAGGCGAATGCCGCCGTCGTAAAGGGCCTGTGCGATCTTGGGAACCTTGTCTTCATCCGCTCCCCGCACGATTGCGATAATCTTGTGCTCAAGAATTGTCTGAATGACTTCCTCACGCATGATATGATCCTCCATGTGGTTTCATAATATGAAATGATGTATTCACATCGTGAAACTATTATAAAACGGCAAATCCGGAAATGTCAAGGGGGAAAATGAAAAAATACACGAAAAATCGAAAAAATAACTCGCTTAATCAGGCGGCGTGTGATATACTAGTTACAGAACTATGAACAAAGGTGCGATGAAATGGAACAATACGCAATCCAGTCCGTAGACAGGGCCTTCCAGCTGCTGGAAACCATCTCCCTGCATCCCCAGGGGCTCTCCCTGACGGAGCTGGTAAATCAGACCCAGCTGAATAAGAGCACGGCTTACCGCCTGCTCTCCTCCCTGATTGCCCATGGCTATGTCATCAAGGACAGCCGCAGCAATACCTACCACATTTCCTTGAAGCTCTATGAGATTGGCTGCCGGACGGTGAATGCCAATGGCTTCCTGCCGGTGGTGGAGCCGGTGCTGCGGGGGCTGGCGGTGGAAACCAACGAGGCAATTCACTTCGTCCTGCGGGAGGAAAATTCCGTGGTTTACCTCTACAAGGAGGAGCCTGTGCAGAGCGTGATTCACATGGCCTCCCGCATAGGCGTCCGAAACCCTATGTACTGCACAGGCGTTGGAAAGGCGATTCTTGCATTCCTGCCCCAGGAGGAGCAGCAGCTGATTGCCAGAACGACCCAATACCAGGCCTTTACCGACTACACGCTGCGCACACCGGAGGCGCTGCTGGAGGACTTGGAGCTGACGCGTCGCAGAGGCTATGCAGTTGACGATCAGGAGCATGAGCTGGGTATCCGCTGCGTGGCCGCCCCAATCAAAAATGAGCAGGGCAATGCCTATGCTGCCATCAGCCTATCTGCGCCGATTACCAGACTGGGAGAAGCGCGAATTCAGGAGGTTGCCAACCAAATTACCGCCGCTGCCATGCAGATTTCTCAGCTCCTGAATGGCCGCATGGACTGAAAGAATGGGGAAAAGCAGGGGGTTGTGGAAGGTGCACAAATTCTGTGGCGCAAAATTTGACAAAAAGTAGAAACCTCACGGATGCATTGACATTAAATTAAACGAGTGATATATTACAGACACAAAGAAACGGAGCAGAGAGAATGCAGAGCAAAGCGGAAGAGGCCTATGAGATCATCAAGCGGAAGATCATTATGCTTGAGATGCGCCCTACTTCGGATATCTCCGAGGAAGCGCTGATTCAGGAGCTGAACATCAGCCGCACCCCAATTCGGGAAGCGATTCAGCGTCTGGCAAAGGATCGGTTTGTCATTATTTACCCGAGGAAGGGAACCATTGTTTCGGATATTTCCATTGACCTTATCAACTGCGTGTATGAGGTACGGCTGCTGAACGAGCCCTATATGGCGCGGCAGACGGTGGAGCAGACCACGGATGAATGGATTCAGAAGATGAAAAGCGAGTTTCAGTCCTTCCAGCCAGAGTCCTACGATGTGATGAAGTACATCGATTTGGATTATAAGCTGCACAAGGAGCTTACCAGCTATTCCAATAATATGTTTCTGAACAGCCTGTTCGCTGTTGTCAATGACCACAACCATCGCATTCGTGTGGAAACCTCTACAAGAAACCGGGATTACAGCCGCTCCATTCGGGAGCATATCGCCATCCTGGAGGCCATTGAAAGGCGGGATGCAGACGCGGTGGAGCAGGCGGTTCGGGCGCACATCCTGACCGGTAAGCGGGAAGCCTACGATTTCAACTTCAATATGACAATCCGTGACTAAGGCGGGTTGTTTTATAACAACTGATATATTAGTTATAAGATATCAGATACATGTAGAGTTAATGAATGACAAAAAATTATTCACATAACTGTGAATAATGACGAAGTTAGAAAGAGGACAGGTTATGAAAGAAGCGTTTATAAAGATACATCCCAAGGATGCCGTGGCAGTAGCGACCCAGGATGCCGCAAAGGGAACCAAGGTCACCGTGGGAGGAACCGAGGTTGTGCTGCGGCAGGATATCCCCTTCGGGCACAAGGTGGCCCTGCGGGCCATTGCTGCGGGAGAGGACGTTGTAAAGTATGGCGCGGTGATTGGCCATGCCACACAGCCCATCCAACCGGGCGACTGGGTTCATATGCACAATATGGACACCAACCTGTCCGGCCAGCTGACCTACAGCTACAAGCCCCAGGGCCACGAGCGGTCTTCCCGGATTGCCGGAAGAGGAGATACCTTCCTGGGCTACCGCAGAGCAAATGGCCGGGTGGGAACCAGAAACGAGCTGTGGATTATTCCCACGGTTTCCTGCGTGAACACCACCATTCGCCTGATTCAGCAGAGAGCTCAGCAGCGTTTCCCCGGCAGATGTGACGGCATCTTTGCCTTCCCCCATAACGCCGGCTGCTCCCAGATGGGAGATGACTTCCTGAATACACAGAACATTCTCAAGAGCGTGATTCGCCATCCCAATGCGGGCGGTGTGCTGATCGTCAGCCTGGGCTGCGAGAATAACGACCTGGAGCACTTCCTACCTGTGCTGGGGGAGCTTGACACCTCCAGAGTGAAGACCCTGGTTGCCCAGGATGTTGAAGACGAGGTGGAAGCGGCCCAGGAACTGATCGGTCAGATTCTGAACGCGATGGCGGAGGACAGGCGGGAGGCTTGCCCGGTTTCCGAGCTGACGCTGGCCTTCAAGTGCGGCGGCTCCGGCATCACGGCCAATCCCCTTTGCGGGCGGATTGCCGATACCATTTGCGCCAAGGGCGGCAGCGCGGTTCTGACGGAGGTTCCCGAGATGTTCGGCGCGGAGACCTACCTTATGAACCGGGCGGACAGCGAGCAGACCTTTGAAAAGGTGGTTCAGCTGATTAACGGTTTCAAGCAGTATTATGCCGATTATGGCCAGCCCTGCTATGACAACCCCTCTCCCGGCAACCATCGCGGCGGCATTACGACCCTGGAGGAGAAGTCCCTGGGCTGTATTCAGAAGGGCGGCAATGCACCGGTGGTGGATACCCTGCGTTACGGGCAGTGCGTGGAGCGAAAGGGCCTGAATCTGATGATTGGCCCGGGCAACGACAATGTTTCGATCACCAATCTGCTGGCAAGCGGAGCCCAGCAGCTCCTGTTCACAACAGGGCGGGGAAATCCCCTGGCGACGGCCATTCCCACCATTAAGCTGGCCTCAAATGCGGTCATGGCCAACAGAAAGCACAATTGGATCGATTTCAACGCGGGCCAGATTCTGGATGGCGTGGATTTTGAAGACGCTGCGGACGCACTCTGGCAGATGCTTTTGGACGTCGCCAGCGGAAGAGCGCATACGAAGAACGAAATCAACGGCTACCGGGAGATCATGATCTTCAAGGACGGCGTACTGCTGTAAGATAAGAAAGAGGCGAATACATATGGCTTTGGAAACTGTGAAGGAAGGAAACGTGGTCACTGCTCTGGCGGATACGGTTGCGCTGCCGAGGATGGTCAAGGTTCGTCAGAAGCTGGATCATACCAATATTCCCCGGGAGGAGATTCCGGAAAAGGTTCGCCAGGAGCTGCTGCAGTGCGGCATGGCGCAGCGCATTCACAAGGGCAACTCCATTGCAATCACCTGCGGAAGCAGAGGCGTTGCCAATATTGCCCTGATTATCAAGGCAATTGTAGAATTTGTTAAGGAAGCAGGCGGCGAGCCCTTTGTCTTCCCGGCCATGGGCAGCCATGGCGGTGCAACGGCGGAGGGCCAGCGGGAGATTCTCACCGGCTACGGCGTTACAGAGGAGTATCTTGGCTGTCCCATCCGGGCGACCATGGAGGTCGATCAGCTGGGGCAGACACCGGACGGAATGCCCGTCTTCATTGACCGCTATGCCCACGCTGCAGACGGGATCATCCTCTGCGGCAGAGTGAAGGCCCACACCGCATTCCGCGGCCCCTACGAAAGCGGCATTATGAAAATGGCCGTGATCGGTATGGGCAAGCAGCATGGGGCGCAGACCGTGCATCGGGATGGCTTTAAGGCGCTGGGAGAAATGCTCCCCGTCATCGGCAAAGTGATTTTGGACAATGCCAAGGTGCTGGGTGCACTGGCACTGGTGGAAAATGCCTTTGATGAAACCTGCATCATCTCCGGTATGCTCAAGGAGGAAATCATGGAGAAGGAACCCCCGCTGCTGAAGCGCTCCAAGGAGTTCCTGGGAAAAATCTTCTTCGATGACATTGACGTGCTGGTGGTTGATCGGATCGGCAAGGACATCAGCGGCGATGGCATGGATCCCAATATTACGGGACGCTTTGCCGTACCTTATGTAAAAGGAGAAAAGAATGTGCAGCATATTGCCGTTCTGGATTTGACGGAGGAGACCCATGGCAACTGCAATGGCCTGGGCCTTGCGGATGTCACCACAAAGCGGCTGGTGGATAAAATCGATGTTGACTGCACCTTCCCCAACGTTGTAACCTCCACGGTGTTGTGTACGCCGAAGATTCCGCTGTTCACCCATTCGGATAAGAGCTGCATCCAGATTGCCCTGCGAACCTGCAACTATATAGACCGGGCGCACCCGCGAATTGTTCGTATTCGGGACACCATGAACCTGGAGCAGATCGAAATCTCCGAGGCAATGCTTCCGGAGGCAGAGGCCTCCCAGCATGTGGAAGTTTTGACCCAGCCGGAGGATTGGAAATTTAATGAAGAAGGCAATCTCTGGTAAATCAGAGGTTCCAATATAAAAAAAGGAGCAGAATTATGAAAAAAATCTTAGCAGTAGCACTTGTTCTGTGTATGGCGGTCAGCTTGGCTGCCTGCGGCGGAACCACCAGCCAGAGTGCCCAGAGCACCCAGAACACCCAACAGGCCGATGCGGTGGCTGCAGCAGACACCTTTATCATCGGCTGCCCCCAGCCCCTGACCGGCACCAACGCACAGCCCGGCGAATGCGCCCTGAACGCTGTGAAGCTCGCCGCAAAGCAGTTCAATGAGAACGGCGGCATCAATGGCAAGCAGGTCAAGGTTCTTTCCTACGACGACCAGGGCCTGCCCGAAGAAGCCGTCAAGCTGGCAACCAGAATGGTTCAGGCCGATGGCGTTCAGGCCATTATCGGTTCCTGCATCTCGGGCTTCGTTCTTGGCTGTGTCTATGGCTTGATTGCACTGGGCTACAGCCTGATTTATAAGTCCTCCGGCCTGATGAATTTTGTTCAGGGCGACGTGCTGACACTGGGCGCTTTCCTGGGCTATACCTTCTTTTCCCTGTTGAAGCTGCCGTATTTGGTTTCTTTGATTCTGACGGTGCTTGTGGCCTTCCTGTCCGGAATGGCAATGGAGCACTTTATTATCCGCAAGCTGTTGAAAAAGAATGTTCTGGCGATTTATATCGTTCTTGCGACCATCGCCGTTCAGTATATTTTGCAAAATTCCATTCAGGGCATCTGGAGCACCAAGATGCTGAGCTATCCCCAGATTTTCTCTGTCGCTTCCATTAAGATTGCAGGCGTTTCCGTTCAGACGGAGTCCGTATTCTGCATTTTCATGTCCTTCCTGTGCATGGTTGGCCTGCAGATTTTCATGAAGCATACCCGCTTCGGTACGGCTATGCGCGCCTCTGCTATGGACGCCAAGGCTGCACAGGCCTGCGGCATCAATACCTCCCTCAGCACGGGCATTTCCTGGGGCATTGCCGCCGGTATGGCTGCTCTGGCAGGCATCCTGCTGGGACCCATCTACGGCGTGTTCATCATGCTCGGCAGCACCATTGGCCGCAAGGGCTTCGCCGGCGCTATTATGGGCGGCTATGGCAATATGATCGGCGCAATTGTCGGCGGCATTCTGCTGGGCCTGACCGAGACCTTTGTGGCCGGTTACCTGTCTTCTGCTTATAAGGATATGATTGCCTACGCACTGCTGCTGCTGTTCCTGTTCGTCAAGCCGACGGGCATCTTCAACGAGCGCGCCATCTCGGAATAGGAGGCAATCCATGAATCTGAAAAAGAATTTATCCGTAAAGAATATTGTGATTCTGGCAGTGCTGTTGCTGCTTCCCGCTCTGCTTACGGCTGTGGGCTTCAGCTATGGCATTCTGGTGTGCTGCTTCTCGTTCCTGTACATCATTGCAGTCTCCGGCCTGGATGTGGACTTCGGCTATTGCGGCCAGATATCCATGGGCCATGCGGCGTTCTTCGCCATCGGTGCTTACGGCTCTGTTATGCTGCACTACTATTTCCACCTGCCGGTGCTGCTGACCATGCTTATCGCAACCCTTTTGGCGACGGTGATTGGCGCAGTCATTGCCTATCCCGCCTCGAAGCTGGTTTTCCACTTCCTGTCGCTGGCGACCATCGCCTTCGGCGAAATTGTATACTCTTTGATTCTGAACTCCCCCGGCGGCGTTACGAAGAACGCTGTGGGTATGTTCACTGACCCAATCAACCTGTTTGGCTTTGCCCTGGATACCAATACCAAGTTCTATTATTTCGGCCTTGTGGCGGTTGTCCTGTTCCTGGCTGCCAAGCAGCTGATGATTCATTCCAAGGTTGGCCGCGCATGGATTGCCATCCGGGAGAATCCCCACGCAGCCAACGGCATGGGCATCAATGTTACCAAGTATAAGGTGATGGCCTTCGCGGTCAGCGCCTTCTATACCGGCTTTGCCGGTGCAATGTATGCCCACCTGGTTGGCTATATCGGGCCTGACACCTTCACGCAGAAGCAGAGCGTTATGTTTGTGACCATGATGCTCTTCGGCGGAACCGGCTCTCTGCTTGGCCCGATTCTGGGCGCGGTGACTGTTTTCGTGATGACCGAGTGCCTGCGGGTGTTTGAGCAGTATCAGATGCTGATTTACGGCGCTCTGCTGCTGGTGGTCATCGTGGCGTTCCCCGGCGGTATTTACGGCGAGGGAAAGCAGATAGATAACCGTCTATATCAAACAAAGCTGAAACTACGGGAAGTTCTTTCCAACTAAACAAGGAGGGTAATATGGATTCTTTCAATAGGACGAACTTACAGAACATAAAAGATATTTTTGAAGAAAAAACAGGCGTCAATTTGGATGCCCGTCAGCGCCGCCATCCTTTCAGAATGGCGATGGTCGTAGCAGCTGTGATGGTATGCTGTTTAAGCATGACCGCTTTTGCAGTCAGCCTATTCTCCTCGCTGTCCGGGGACGATTTGGCGCTTTCTGCCACCTACGAAGGGAATGGGGTTGTTGCTGTCCAAGTAGAAAACAGGTCGGACAAGGAACTTCACTTCCAACCCACGTTAAAGCTGATGCAGTGGACAACCAGTGCAGAAGTAAAACCTCTTACGGGGGATGTGTCTTTTAGCAACACCAATATACCGCCTCATTCAAGTGGCACGATGATCATCGACCTTTCGGATGCCTACGATATGGCGCTATTGGAAACGCCACTGGCAATCGATGATTGGTACTATTTCGTTTTAACCAATAACAACTTTCTTTTTGGCCAGGACTGGATGTGTACCGTTCATTTTGTGGAACCCGTGATTACTCCCCCCGAATACCCCACCCCTATTTTACCCATTGAAACGGATGCAGAGCTTGTAGCGGAGATTATGGAAGAATTAAGACCTTACTTTGAAAGCTACACCTCTGACCCTGCCGAGAGAAATAAACTATCCAGCGAATATTTGGCTCTGTGCCAGCGGTTGCTGGAGCAAGTGGATGGAACGATTGTCCCCTCTGTATCACCGATGGAATTGACGGTAAAGGACAGCGATCATCCTGTCATTTTTGATTCTTCCGTACCGTCGGATATGCAATTACAGCTTACTGGCCTGCATCGCCGCACAACAGACGGCTATGACAAGATGATCGGCTCTTCCGATACCGAACAGGCGCTGGTGCTGAGTGCTTATATCCCGCAGCATAAGGGTGACATCGACGGTGGCGTGGATATACCTCTGATTTATGTTTTCACATACGAAAAAAGTGCAATTAAAACCCAGCAGGACTATGCCTTTATTCGCGGCCAACTCATGACCTTTGAACAAATGGAACAGTACAAGATTTATGAGGATAGCCAGTATGTTTGCTACGATGTCAGCAACCTGTTCTATTCTGATCTCCGCCAGTATGTAGAGAGTATGGTCAGCCAGAGGAGCGATGTCTATTTTGATGAACAGGTTTGGGCGCGAGTACAGAACATTTATAATTACTATCGAGAGAACATGGGAACGCTTCTTGTTTATAGAACCGACATGGGGCGCGGAACACCAGAGAATGTGACCGGAATATTTGATACATTGAACAAACTGGAATATAAGCCGTACACTTGTGATGGCTTACCGGAGTACCGATTGACCGCTATGGATGGTACAGAATATGCTATAAACCTTTCTGAGAAATGGGTATGGAGAGGAAACAATGAGCAGGCAGAATTATCAGATGAATTGATTGCGCAATTGGATGCCAACGAAACTATTAAAGCATACAAACTGCTACATGCTGAATAATGCTATGACAACCCCAATAATCCTGTTGCAGAACAGAACTATGATGTTGGCAAGCCTAACTGGAATGACTAAATAATCTTCTCGGCCAAGCGATGGCAAAAGAAAAAAAGCCGTCGTATGACCGTTGTATCTCCACGCCCATGAAGCGGCGGCTCATTTTAAGAGCCGCCGCTTCTTTTACCATGAGAAGCTAACGACAATCTATACTTTGCAAAGACACGGCGGCCCGTAGGAGGATGCCGCCGTGTTTGTTTTACTCTTTTACAATATTCATGATTTTTACCAGCTAAAAAAAGCGTAGCTCCCCCTCCGGGTAATTTTGACTACGAATATGAAATATTTAAGTATGTAAATAGAAATATAATTTCGTATGTCCGTATAGCGTCATGCTGTGCGGGCGCTTTTCTTTTATCCTCTGCCCGCTTCGAGACACTTTGTCCCGAGGTTGGTAGGGGCGGCCCCGGCTGTCGATCCCCGCCGCCCCTCCGTCCAGATCGCCACTCACCAAAATCTGAACGGAGGAAAATATAATGACTTCTATCAATCTGAAAGACTACTACCCTTGGTACTTAACCAACGAATATATCGAAGTTCCCGATGAAGTGGCTGCCGAGCTCCGGGCTGGCAAGCTGGCCGAGGCCGCTCACGCCGAGCGTGTCCGCTACAACAAGGCGTACTATTCCCTCGACTGTGATGACGGGATCGAATACTCTGCCTGCGTGCATGAGCCGTCCCCGCAGGAGCTGCTGGAGCGCATGGATCGTTTCTGCCACCTCTGGAACGCCCTCAACTCCCTGCCGGAGATCCAGGGCCGCCGGGTGGATGCCCACCTCATTCTCGGCAAGAGCTATCGGGAGATTGCTCGGGACGAGGGCGTGGACAAAAGCGCTGTCCGTAGTTCCGTCCTGTGCGGGATCGAGGCCATGAAAAAATATTTGAGAAAAAATCTGTAATGGGGGCTCCATTTGCCACCTCTTTTCTGGTGGTATATGAGAGGAGGTTTTCTTCTCCACAACGGAATAGCGGGCGGCCCCGAGCATAGCGCGGGGAGCCGAGCGGCGGGTGCGCTGTGACTTCCTCCACGGGAACGAGCGAACAACACCAGCGCCGCAAATGGGCCGGGCCAGTCCACGGCCACGATCCGCAGTTGGACAGGCTGGCCGCCTGTTCCTCCGGGCCGCAGTTATCCGTTGTGCGGGAGCGTCGTGCCGAATATCGCTGTCTTGTGACAGGGCAAGAAAATGAGCGCGGCGCTCCCAATTTTATAAAACAGCTTCGAGACAGAGTGTCCCGAGGTGGAGAAAGACGAAGGGCCAGCACTTCCGGGTGCTGGCCTTTCCTGTTTTCCCATGCAACAGGAAACCGCAATTTTCAAAATCACATTTTAAGGAGGGTGCTATATGAAAGTAACTGCCGCGCAACTCGAATCGATGCGCCGCATTGATATTGCCGCCGTAGACAAAGACGCACTTGTGGATGTTAGTGGAATGACTTTTGATAACACTCTCCCGAAGGAGCAGCGGGCGGCGAATATGCTGGCCATAATGAATTCTTTCGACGCTTCCCGCCGTTCTTCCGGCAGCTCTGTGTGGTCTTGCTGCCGCTGATCGTCATGGTGTAGTTGTTGCAGCTGTGGCAGCGGGCGGGGTCAAACCGGCCGCCCTGCTGCACTGGGCAAATAATTTCAATCGTCACGCCTCGCCCTCCTGGCGTTCCAGGCGGCGCTGCTCCGCGGCGAAGTTGCGGACGGCGTAGTTTGTGCGGGCCATGTGTTCCAGCTGGCGGGCCAGCCTGTTTGCCTCCGCCACCAGTACCTCCCGGCCCCAGCCGCCCGGGACGACTTGCAGGGCTTCCAGCACTTCCCGGCGCATATTGCAGACATTCAGATAAAGTGCTATTTTTGAAAGCAGCAGAATATGGCCGGTACAGCACCGACCGGCAGGACGAAAACAGCATAGCATACCAGTTCCGGGAAATACGGAAATACTGCGACGCCCACGACATTCAGATCGTGGCCTCTTATCAGGATGAAGGGTGCAGCGGCACCAACACAGACCGGCGTGGTTTTCAGCGTATGGTCATGGACGCCCAGGCCGGGAAGTTCGACGCCGTGGTGATCTACGACGTCACCCGCGGCAGCCGCGACGTTGGCGACTGGTTCAGCTTCCGAAAAGCCATGATGTACCTGGGCGTTTCTGTGATTTCCGCCACAGGGCAGAAGCTAGGCGACCTGACCAACGGCCAGGACTTTCTGTTGGAATTGCTCACCGTTGGCATGGGCCAGGCCGAAGTTCTTGGCACCCGTCAGAAGTCCATCGACGGCGTAGCTGTCAAGGCCCAGACCGGCGCCTTCCTGGGCGGTGTCCCGCCCCTGGGCTACGACGTGGTGAACGGCTCCTACGTCATCAACCCGGCAGAGGCCGCCGTTGTGCGATCGATCTTCGGCTGGTACGCCCAGGGCAAAAGCTACGACTACATTGTGGATCACCTGGGCGACGTCCGCAGCAAGCGCGGGCGGCCGATTGGAAAGAACAGCTTAAACGGTATTCTACAGAATGAACGGTATATTGGGGTCTATACCTGGAATAAGCGGAAATATAAGCTGCTGCGGAAATGGGCAGGCGGCGGTCTGAATCCTGACGTTACCCGGATAGAGGGTGCGATCCCGGCCATCATTGACGCGGACACATGGGAGAAGGTGCAGGCACGTATGAAAGACAACAGACACAACGCAAAAAATAAGGCCCGCCACACTTACCTGCTGACGGGCTTGATCGAATGTGAAGAATGTGGCAGCGCCTACGTCGGCCACGCCTCCACGAATAAAAAAGGCTATGTCACACGGT
>OHBU01000437.1_pt1 | contig 16396 bp, 13 predicted proteins | sample 1577421 | NCBI WGS metagenome assembly OHBU01 (sample SAMEA3879550, study PRJEB24766) | human gut metagenome | biome: human-associated habitat; feature: feces | place: USA | collected 1985/1987 | reverse complement strand
TCCGCCTCACATTCGTTCGGCACCTCCCTTTACACAAGGGAGGCTGAAAATGCGGCTGTTTATGAATGTAATTATACATCAAATTTGCTGCGAACACGGGCGTTTGCCCTGTCCTATGATAATATTTTAATCTATGCAAAATATTTGCCGATAACAACAAAGTGTGCTTTTTGGCTTTTAATGCTTTTATTTATCTTTCTTTACATAATCAACGTGGAGAAGCTCATGCGTCCTACCGTTGAGAACACCCTCGTAAAGCTCACCAAGAAGTCTGTTATCCTGTGAACATTTAACAACGCTGCTCTTGTCCGAACGGTAAAGTCCGTCCGCACGCTTGATACGGTGTCTGTGCGAGATGTACGGTTGACCCGCACCCGATATACAGCCGCCACGGCAAGCCATAACCTCAACAAGGTCATAATGAAGCTCGCCTCGTTGAATACCCTTGATTATCTTTCTTGCGTTTGCAAGTCCCGAGGTAACGGCAATTTTAATCTTTCTGTCGCCGTAGGGAATTTCAGCCACCTTGACAGCCTCAAGTCCTCTGATACCCGTGTATTCAATCTGCATAAGCGTTGTTTTTGAGTTGTCGCCTGCAACATAGCGCAAAACCGCTTCTGTTACGCCGCCTGTAACGCCGAAAATCACGCCTGCACCCGACATTTCGCCAAACGGCAGGTCAACCGCTTCGGGCTCAAGCTCGTTGAACATAATTCCCGATTTTTTAATCATACCGATAAGCTCTTGCGTTGTGATTACATCATCGGTACAGCCGTCAAACTCGGGGCGCTTTGCCTCACTCTTTTTAGCTGTACAGGGCATAAGTGCAAAGTGATAATGCTTTGTCTTGCCCTCGGGAAGCTTATCCTTGTAATATTCCTTAATAACCGCCGAGAACATACTCATAGGCGAACGGCAGGTCGATACGTTGGGGAGAAATTCGGGGTATTTTTTCTCGACAAATGACACCCAAGCAGGGCAACAAGAAGTAAACAGCGGGAGCGGACCGCCGTTTTCAAGACGGTCTATAAACTCCCTTGTTTCCTCAATAACCGTAAGGTCTGCACCCGTTACTGTGTCATAAACCTTATCGACGCCCATACGGTGAAGTGCAGCAATAATTCTGTTCATTGCGTATTCGCCGTCGTCCAAGCCTAATTCTTCGCCGATACCGACACGAACGGCAGGGGCAATCTCGCAGGTTACAAAAACCTCGGGATCGTCAATTTTATCCCAAACCTTTTGAGTGTCGTCTTTAACGATAATCGCACCCGTCGGGCAAGCAGCCGCACATTGACCGCAGTTTACGCAGAGAGACTCCGCAAGCGGTTTGTTAAAGGCTGTGCTTATAGTGGCGTTCGAGCCTCTGTATGCAAAGTCGATAGCTCCGACGTGCTGAATTTCGTTACATTCACGCACACAGTCGCCGCAGAGAATACATTTGCTTGAATCTCTGACAATGCTGTAAGATGACTCGTCTCTTTCGGGCACTGTTTTGTCATTCGGAAAACGGACATCGGTAATTCCGAACTGAACAGCAAGCTCCTGCAAGCGACATTTTCCGCTGTTCTCACAGGTTGTACAATCTCTGCAATGGCTTGCAAGCAAAAGCTCAAGTATGCTCTTGCGGTATTTGCGAAGTCTGCCCGTATTCGTCTTTATTTTCATTCCCGCCTTCGGAACGGTTGAGCAGGACGCCATCATTCTGCCGTTTTCATCCTCAACCATACACATACGGCAAGCACCGTAAATTGAAAGGTCGGAATGGTAGCAGAAAACGGGAAGCTTAATTCCTGTTTTGCTGATTACTTCAAGGAGGTTTCGCTCGCCCTCGATTTTAACGGGAATACCGTCGATTTCCATCATATTTTCAAGAAGCATCATTCTTCCCTCCTTATAGCTGAAAATGCGCAGTTGCTCATACATGCTCCGCACTTGATACATTTATCCTGATCGATAACATAAGGCGATCTTACCTGACCGCTGATAGCACCGACGGGGCAGTTTCTCGCACATTTTGAGCAGCCTCTGCAACGCTCGGGGTCAATAACATAAATGTTTAATTTACTGCACGCACCGGCAGGACAACGCTTTTTATAAACGTGCGCCTCATATTCATCACGGAAATTTTTAATTGTTGAAATAACAGGGGAGGGAGCAGTTTTTCCGAGTCCGCAAAGGGCGGTGTTGGAAATTGTATCGGCAAGCTCCTCAAGCAATTCAATGTCGCCGTCCTTGCCCTTACCCTGAGTAATTCTTTCAAGAATTTCAAGCATACGCTTTGTACCCTCACGGCACGGAACGCATTTGCCGCACGACTCGTTTTGCGTAAAGTTCATAAAGAAGCGTGCAACCTCGACCATACAGGTCTTGTCGTCCATAACAACAAGTCCGCCCGAGCCTATCATTGCGCCGACCTTTTTAAGCGAGTCAAAATCAAGCGGAATATCAAGCTCCTTTTCCGTAAGACAACCGCCCGACGGACCGCCGATTTGAACGGCCTTGAAATTCGTACCGCCTCGCATACCTCCGCCTATATCGAAGATGACCTCGCGAAGCGTTGTGCCCATAGGAACTTCGATAAGTCCCGTGTTTTGAATTGTACCCGTAAGCGCAAACGCCTTTGTGCCGGGGCTGTTTTCCGGTCCTATTGATTTGTACCATTCTGCACCCTTATTTATGATTTCGGGAACATTTGCGTAGGTTTCAACATTGTTGAGGTTAGTGGGCTTGCCGAAAAGTCCGTGCTCAACCGTTCTCGGCGGCTTAACACGAGGCATACCTCTTTTTCCCTCGATAGAAGCGGTAAGAGCTGAGCCCTCGCCGCAGACAAACGCACCTGCGCCCTTGTTTATATGTATACGGAACGATTTACCCGTTCCGAGAATATTGTCGCCGAGAATACCGCAATCTTCAGCCTGAGAAATAGCCATTTTAAGTCTTTCAACCGCAAGCGGATATTCGGCACGAACATAGATATAACCCTCGGATGAGCCGATTGCAAGACCTGCAATCATCATGCCTTCAAGCAATTTGTGCGGATCACCCTCCATAACGGAACGGTCCATAAATGCACCGGGGTCGCCCTCGTCGCCGTTACAAACTATATATTTTGGATTTTCCTTTTGCTTGGCACAGGAAGCCCATTTTTTACCGCAAAGGAAGCCGCCGCCTCCTCTGCCTCGAAGATTTGAGTCGGAAATAACCTTGATTATATCTTCGGGCTGCATATCAAAAAGGCATTTTTCGAACGCCTTATAGCCGCCGACAGCAAGATACTCACGAACAGAGCCTGCGTTTATGTGACCGCAAGAGCCGAGCACAACTCGTGTTTGCTTTTTATAAAAGGGGATTTCCTCCTGCTTTTGATAAACCTTGCCGTCCTGCTTATATGCAAGTCTTTCTATATTTTCTCCGCCGATAATCGTCTTTTCTATGATTTCTTCGCAGTCGTCAAGCTTGACCTTTGTGTAAAGCCAGCCCGACGGCTCAATGCGTACCAACGGGCCCATCTCGCAGAAGCCGTGACAGCCGCTTTTTTTCATACCGACAACTCCGTCGTGCGGCTCGTGAGCCAGCTCGACCTCAACGGGTATGCCTCTTTCTTCAAGCAATTCTTTAAGTCTTGCGTAAATGTCAAGTGAACCGCCTGCGACGCAGCCCGTACCTCCGCAGACAAGAATTTTTGTTTTCTCTGCTTCAAATGCTTTGACACATTCTTCACGCAGAGCAATAAGGTCGGCTCTCGAATTAAGTTTGTCCATTATTCTTCAGCCTCCTTTTCAAGCTCTGCTTTAAGCTCATCAAGCAAGTCCAATGCTTTTTCGGGCGTCATGGCAGGATGAACAACGCCGTTTACCGTGATAACCGGTGCAAGACCGCAAGCACCGAGACAAGAAACCGTTTCGACCGTGAAATTCAAATCGTCGGTAGTCTTTTTTTCTTCACTCAAATCAAGAGTCTTGCGAAGCTGGTCAAGTATCGGAAGCGAGCCTCTTACATGGCAAGCCGTACCGTCACAGCAGCGGATAACATATTTTCCCTTTGGTTCAAGCGAGAAGTTTTCATAGAAGGTAGCCACTCCGTAAAGCCTTGCCTCGCCCACACCGATTGCCTTTGCAACATAGGGGAAAACTTCCTTTGGTAAATAGTGATAATAATCTTGAATATCTTGGAGAATAGATATTGTTGACAGCTCCGCTTTCTCGTGCCGTGAGAGAATTTCGTCAACAACGCTGAAGTCAAATTCCTTTTCCATAAGCCACCTCTTCAATGTAAGGCATCGAGCCTTAATGTTTATTTGCTGAGATATTCGTCAATCGCCTTTGCGGCGTGCTTTCCTGCACCCATAGCCGAAATGACGGTAGCAGCACCCGTAACAGCGTCGCCGCCTGCGTAAACGCAGTCCCTTGTGGTAAGACCGTCCTCATTTATGATAATTCCGCCTCTTTCGTTGACCTCAAGCCCCTTTGTGGTGCTCTTGATAAGCGGATTGGGCGATGTGCCGATTGAAACGACAACCGTATCAACGTCAAGGATAAATTCACTGCCCTCAATCGGAATAGGACGCCTTCTGCCCTTTGCGTCAGGCTCTCCCAATTCCATTTTGATACATTTCATACCCGTAACAAAGCCGTTTTTCTCATCTCTCGGATTGTCGGGATTGTTATAGCCGAGAATTTCAACAGGATTGTTGAGAAGACGGAAATCAATTCCCTCCTCCATTGCGTGCTCGACCTCTTCCTTCCTTGCGGGAAGCTCCTCCATAGAACGGCGGTAAACGACATATACCTTATCCGCACCGAGACGAAGAGCAGTTCTTGCTGCGTCCATTGCAACGTTGCCGCCGCCGATTATTGCGACCTTTCCGCCTTTCATAATCGGGGTAACGGGGTCGTCCTTATATGCTTTCATAAGGTTGCTTCTTGTCAAAAATTCATTTGCCGAGTAAACGCCCTTTAACGATTCGCCGGGGATACCCATAAAGTTGGGAAGTCCTGCGCCCGAGCCTATGAAAACAGCTTCATAGCCCATATCGAACAGCTCGTCAACCGTAAGCGTCTTACCGATAACGACGTTTGTTTCAATATCTACGCCGAGAGCTTTAAGAGTATCGACCTCTTTTGCAACGATTGACTTCGGAAGTCTGAACTCGGGAATACCGTATACAAGAACTCCGCCTGCGGTGTGCAATGCTTCGAAAATTGTAACCTTGTAGCCTTTTTTTGCAAGGTCGCCTGCACAGGTAAGGCCTGAAGGACCTGAGCCGACAATCGCAACACGGTGTCCGTTTGATTGAGGAGCATCGGGTGCGGCAGTCTGATTTTCATTGTGCCAATCGGCAACAAAGCGTTCAAGTCTGCCTATTCCGACAGGCTCAAATTTAATACCGAGCGTGCATTTGCTCTCACACTGCGTTTCCTGCGGACAAACTCTGCCGCAAACAGCCGGAAGTGTTGATGAAAGCGATATTTCACGGTATGCGCCCTCAAAATCTCCCTCTTTGATTTTAGAAATAAAATCGGGAATGTGAACGTTTACGGGACAACCGCTGACACACGGTCTGTTTTTACAATTAAGGCATCTCTGCGCCTCTGCGACAGCCGTCTCCTCGGAATATCCGAGTGCGACTTCTTTGAAATTTTTTGCTCTTATCTCAGGGGACTGAGTGGGCATTTCATGTTTTTTCTGTGATACTGGCATATTAACACTCCCCGTTAAGCTTTCTTGAAAAGATTGCAGGTTTCTTCGTAAGCGTGACGTTCAAAATCTGCGTACATTCTGCCTCTTGACATAGCCTCGTCAAAATCGACCTCATAGCCGTCAAAGTCAGGGCCGTCAACACAGGCAAATTTCGTAACCTTCTTGCCGTCTTGATTAAGCGTAAGACGACAGCCGCCGCACATTCCCGTACCGTCGATCATAATCGGGTTCATTGAAACGGTAACAGGTACGCCGAACGGCTTTGCGGCAAGGACTACAAACTTCATCATAACAAGCGGTCCTATTGCGATTATCATATCGAATTTTTCGCCTGCCTCGAGCATTTCTTTAAGCGGAACGGTGACGTTGCCGTGCCTGCCGTATGAACCGTCGTCGGTCATAAGGAACATTCTGTTTGAGCAAGCGGTGAATTCGTCCTCTAATATAACAAGGTTTTTATCTCTAAAGCCGATTATGCTTGTAACGTCGGCACCGAGCTTTTGAAAAGCTTGAGCTACGGGCATTGCAATTGCACAACCCACGCCGCCGCCGATAATGCAGACCTTTTTAATCCCATCTGTTTTTGTCGGAACGCCGAGAGGACCTACAAAGTCCTGTAAAAATTCGCCCTGCTGCTTGTGATTTAATTTTTCGGTCGTTGCGCCGACAATCTGGAAGATTATCTTAACCGATCCTTCTTCGGCGTTTGTTCCTGCAACGGTCAACGGTATTCGCTCGCCGTCGGCATCAACACGCAGGATTATAAACTGACCGGGCTTTGCCTTTTTGGCAACTAACGGAGCTTCAATTTCCATCTGCGTAACAGTCGGATTTAAGCTTTTCTTTCGCAAGATTTTGTACATACGAAGACTCCCTTTTATAATTGAAATTTTGTTGTTAAAACAGCTTGAGAAAAAGAATGTTAAAAAATTGACAAACTTTTTGCTCAATTATCAATTTTAGCACAAACCTATTGTATTTTCAACAATAAATAGTGAAATTGTCGCATAATAAATAATGGAAAATACGGAAAATTTATGATGCAATATTCCATATTCTTACAAAACTGTAATGGAATTTATATTATTGTTATGTTACAATAGCTTCGAGGTGATTTTATGAGAATTTTTGTACTTGAGGACGACGAGGCAATCGGTATCGGTCTTTCATACACTCTTGAGAGTGAAAAATACGAGGTAACCCTTGTCAAAACCGTTGCGGAGGCTAAAAAGACAGTTGAAAATGAAGAATTTGACCTTTATATTCTTGACTTGACTCTGCCTGACGGAAACGGATATGAGGTCTGCTCACTCATAAAATCAAAGGGCGATTTACCTGTAATATTTTTGACCGCCTATGACGATGAAATAAACGTTGTTACAGGCTTTGAGCTTGGTGCGGACGACTATATTTCAAAGCCGTTCCGTGTTCGTGAGCTGCTTGCGAGAGTGAAAAGCGTGCTTCGACGATATTCAAAGGACAACGCAGACGGAATTGTAAAAATCGGCGAGCTGTCCGTGAATACCGCAGAGGCGAGGGTACTGCTTCGTGGCGAGGAGGTAATTTTGACCGCTATGGAATACAGATTGCTTTTATCGTTTGTGAATAATCGAGGCACGGTGCTTACAAGACGCAAGTTGCTTGAGGAGATATGGGATGTTGACGGCGATTTCGTGAACGATAACACGCTTACCGTTTATATTAAAAGGCTTCGTGATAAAATCGAAAACGACCCGAACAATCCGCAATATATAAAAACAGTTCGTGGAATGGGGTACTTGATGAAATGAAAAAATCAGATTTCGTAAAAATAATTATAGTATGCGTTTCGGTGTCGGCGGCTGTGTGTGTCGGTACGGCGTTTATAAATCCCGTTTGCAGCTTAATCTGCCTTCTGCTGTCGGCTGTGATTATATCGCTTTTCTGGATTTGGAAGAAAAGGCAGATGGATTATCTCAAGGAGCTGAACAGGTATTTGTCGCTTGTCTGCTCAGGCGATTTTTCGCTCAATGTCAGCGACAACACCGAGGGAGAGCTGTCAATCCTCAAAAATAATATCTATAAGGTAGTTATAAAGCTCAAAACCACAAACGAAGAATTGAAAAAGGAAAAGCTGTTCCTTGCCGATTCGCTTGCCGATATTACGCATCAGCTTAAAACTCCGCTTACCTCGATTACCGTTATGACCGACTTGCTCGAAGCAGAGGAAAACAGCGAAAAGCGTGCGGAATTTGTTGATATAATAAAAACGCAGGTTGATAAGATGAATTGGCTGACGGCTACGCTCTTGAAGCTTTCAAAGCTCGATGCGGACACCGTGGAATTTAACAAAACCGAGCTTTCGTCGGTTGAAATTGTAAACGATTGCCTTTCTCCGTTCCTTTTGAGTTTGGAATTGAAGGAGATAGAGATTGAAAAATCTGTAAAGGCGTTCAACTTTACAGGAGACAAGAACTGGACTGAAGAGGCATTAAAAAATATTATCAAAAATTGCATTGAACATTCACAATCGGGCGGCAGGCTTACCGTCAGCGCAACAGATACCAATATATATTCCGAGTTTAAGATAAGCGATACAGGCTGCGGAATTGAAAAAGAGGATTTACCGCATATTTTCGACAGATTTTATCACGGCAAAAACTCATCTTCGGATAGCGTGGGCATAGGTCTTGCTCTTTCAAAGGAAATACTTTCAAAGCAGAACGCCTGCGTGACGGTTGAAAGCGAGGTTGGAAAAGGCTCGACTTTTACCGTAAAATTCTACAAATCGATAATATGACAAAACTGTAACCGTTTTTGTAACCTGATTGTAAGGTTGAGGGGATAATATAGGCGTTGAAAGGAGCAGATATGCTATGAAAATTCTTGAAACTAAAAATTTGTGTAAAACATACGGCGAGGGCGATACTCTTGTCAAGGCTCTCGACAATGTTTCCTTCAGCGTGGAGCAGGGCGAGTTTATCGCTATTGTAGGACCGTCGGGCTCGGGCAAGTCAACGCTTTTGCATATTCTCGGCGGAGTTGATGTCCCGACAAGCGGCGAGGTAATTATAAACGGAACAAAAATCAGCGACCTTGACGAAACGGCTCTTGCGATTTTCCGCCGCAGGCAGATAGGTCTTATCTATCAGTTTTATAACCTTATTCCGATTTTGACGGTTGAGGAAAATTTGACACTTCCGCTTTTACTTGACGGCAGAAAGCCCGACCAAAAGCAGATAGAAATGCTTGTTGAAAAGTTGGGACTTGAAAACAGATTAAAGCATCTTCCGAATGAGGTTTCGGGCGGTCAACAGCAGAGGGTGTCTATCGGCAGAGCACTTTTGAACTCTCCGGCACTTTTGCTTGCGGACGAGCCGACGGGCAACCTTGACAGCGAAAACAGCAAGGAGATAATCAAGCTTTTAAGACAGTTTAATAAGGAAAATAAGCAGACGGTAATTATCATCACTCACGACGAGCGAATTGCCCTTTCCGCCGACAGAGTAATTGAAATAAACGACGGAAAGATTTTGAGAGATGAGGTGAGATAAGTGAATATTGTTAACACTCTCACTCTCAGACACTTAAAATCGCACAAAAAACGCAGCGTTTTGACCGTGCTTGCGATTATCGTTTCAGTAGCTATGGTAACGGCGGTGTTTACAAGTGCAATTTCATTTGTTAAGTTCTTTCAGAATACAACGCTTGCGGTTGACGGAAATTGGCACGCAAAATTTACGGAAACGGATTTTATTAACAATAGGGGTATTTATAAAAGCGATAAAAATATAGAAGAAATATCCCTTTCGGCATTTTACGGCAGTACCGCACCGAGAGGAAATGACAAAATACAGACGCCCGAAAGCGTGTTTATAGTTGACGGGAATTGGTTCGATATGAGAAATGTTACCGTTTCCGTCGGCAGATACCCTAAAAACAGCAATGAAATTCTTGTTGTAAAGGACTTTGCCGAAAAAGACGAAAATTACGCCGTAGGCAATACCGTAACTCTTGATATTCAAAAGGAAAACGGAGAAATTGTAACAAGAGATTTTCTTGTGGTCGGTTACACGCAAAGCAAGGTATCGGGAACCGATAATGTCAATTTATTTGTCGGCTGTGATGACGAAGTGCTCAAGCAGGTTAATATTGCTAATGTCTATGTGCGTTATGACAAGCTCGATAACTCGATTTGGGATAAAATGCAGGCAACCGCAAATGCTCTCGGAACGGATATTGAGGGCTATTCCTACAATACGGAGCTTTTCACTTTTTCGGGAATTATGAAGGACAACGCAATTTTAGGCTCACTTGTGGGCTTTGCGGGAATATTGCTCTTAATAATTGCGGTTGTTTCAATATTTATGATATATGACAGCTTTGCGGTATCGTATCAGGAGAGGGCAAAATACCTCGGTATGCTCTCGTCGGTGGGTGCTACCAAAAAGCAAAAGAGAATGTCCGTATATTTTGAGGGCCTTATACTCGGCGCTATCGGTATTCCCGTGGGAATTTTGTCGGGCGTCGGCGGTATAGCAATCACCTTTGCGTGTATCAGAAAGGCATTTATGGCAACAATGGCGGTTGAATATGACGGCACGCTCAAGGTGTATGTGAATTGGATTGTAATTCTCGGCACAATTTTGGCAAGTGCCTTGACGATATTCATTTCCTCATACATTCCTGCAAGAAAAGCATCAAAGACGACCGCTATCGAGGCAATTCGTCAAAGCGAAGCGGTTAAGATTAAAAATCCGAAAAAACTTCGTACCTCAAAACTTGTCGGTAAAATATTTGGATACGAGGGAACGCTCGCAACAAAAAACTACAAGCGAAACGGCAGGCGTTCACGCAACATTGTCTTTTCTCTGTTCTTGAGCGTTGTTGTTTTCCTTACCGTTATGAATTTCAGCTCAATGTTCTCGGATGTAATGGAAACAAGCTTTAACAAACCCGCCGACAGTTTGATAAGCACCGATTGCGGACATGCAAAAGAGCTTTCAGACGCAGTGAAAAACACAGCGGGGGTAGAGCGAAGCTACATTATGACCTTTGAGTTCGGCAAAATCGACGCTTCGTATTTTAAGGATTATTCTACGGCTCACACAATGGATGACGGCTTGAATTGCACCGTTGTTTATCTTGACCGCAATGCGTTTGACGGCTATCTTCGTGAGCTTTCGGAAAGCACGGAAAAATATCACGACAAGGACAATCCCCGTGCAATTCTCGTAAACACAACCTACGGCAAAAAGGACTCAAAGACCTATTCCGAAAACCCCTTAAACGATATTTCGGGTAAGAAAATAAATGTTCAAATAAACAAAGATAAAGACAAGCAGGGCAATAATATATATGTTGATGCACCGATTGAAATAGGTATTCAAACAACGACCTTGTGGTCGGAGGAAACCTTCAACTTCAGACATTCGGCAAATCCTGTGATTATAATGTGCGATGAAGCTATACCCGACTCGCTCAAGGACTACTCGCCCTCAACTGCGTATATATTCGTAAAAGACAAGCAAGAAATTCAGAGCGTTATAGAAAAAATAGGCGAAGCTCTTTACAAGACGGATGCGGAATATCTCAGTGTTTCAGAAACCGCTCTTCAATTGAATGCGATAAACAATATTCTTATGATAACAAAGGTATTCGTTTACGGCTTTATCACACTTATCACGCTGATTTCGATTATGAATATCATAAACACAATATCGAACTCAATGAACGAAAGACGCAGGGAATTTGCAATGCTTCGTTCTGTCGGAATGACGCCGAAAGCGTTTAAGAGAATGATTTACCTTGAATCGTTCAGCTACGGTGTAAGGTCGCTTGCATTTTCATTGCCAATAAGCGTTTTGATACACTTCTTGATGTACAAGGTGCTTGCAAACAGCTTTGATTTCGGCTTCCAACTCAATATTACGCCGTACCTTATAGTTTCGGTTGCGGTATTCCTGATTATCGAAAGCGCATTATTCTACTCGATAGACAGGATAAATGACGACAATATCATCGACACTCTAAAGACGGATGTCGGCTGATATAGATTTTTCACACAGCAAAAGGGAACTGATTTTCAGTTCCCTTTTGTCATAAAAGCCCCCGAGTATCAGCCAATACTCGGGGGTTAACTTTGTTGTTTTTAACCGATTACATCGGAGGCATTCCGCCGTTTTGAGCCATACCCTCGTTCATCATCTGAGCGAACATACCCGGCTTCTTTTCCTTTTTCGGCTTGTATGCAGGGGGATTTTTAAGCTTTTCTTTAGCTTTCTTTCCCCTTGAGGTCGCAAGGAATTTGTTGACGAGAAGCACAGGCTCCTTCATATCCTCGCACATATATTCGGCTGCTCTTCCGCAGAGCACGGGGTCGTTGTTCATTTCGCCGAGAATGGTAACGGCGATAAGACCCTGAACGTCTGAACTGCCGTTTTCGTAAATGTCGTTGAGGATTTTGAAAAGACGCTTGATTTCCGAAGCGTTACCCGATCTGATTGTGTTGATAACGGGCTTTGCACCGTAGTCTATGAAAAACTCTTCGGGAAGGAACTCGTCATACTTTTCAAAGTTTGCTCTGTACGGCTCCTTAAGCTCGGGATAAATTGCGGAAAGTCTGTTGGCAAGGGTGTTGCCGTCATAAGCCTGAGAGCCGTTTTTGGCAGCCGTCTTTGAAACGGGAGTCGGCATCTTCTTTGACTTGGAGGCAGCAGCGTTTGCCGTGCCGAACTTTGCATTTATAGTCTCGTTAAGCTCATTGCAAAGAGATTTAATATCCTTCTGGTCAAATTCCTCAAGATTGAAATAGTTGACCGAAGCCTTAACCAAATCCTCGTCCGTAGCTTCGTCTGATTTAACGTCGGTATAGAAGAGCAAAGCCTGATTTCCGAAGATTTCGAAGCGGATTTTACCCTTTTCGCCTACAAAGTCGATATAGCTGTGCTCGCCGTCGTGAATAACGGGAAGCTCATCGGTTTTTTCTTTCGGCTCAACAGCGGTAAAGCCGTTTGCCTTTACAGAAGAATCAATGCCCGAAAGTACGGCATTGAGGGCTTCATTCAATTCCATCATATGCTGAAACCACCTTAATTTTTTTATACAAACGATATTGTAACATATAAAAAGCGATTTGTCATTAAAATTTTTTATTAAATAATTGATAATATGATATTATATATATCTGTATGTATGAATTTTATGGGGTGATTTAAGTGAAAAAAGCACTTATTATTTTCGGCGGTGCGTCGAGCGAGCATTTTGTTTCCTGCGTTTCCGCTTCATACGTTATCTCACATATCCCAACCGATAAATATGAGGTCGTTACCGTCGGAATTACAAGGGACGGAGAATGGTATCTCTATGAGGGCGATGTTTCCCTTTTGCCCGAGGACAAGTGGCTTGAAAGCGGAAAATGCACAAAGGCTGTTGTGTCTCCCGACAGAAAGGATAGGAGCCTTATAGTTTTCAGAGACGATAAGGTTGAAAAGATAAAAATCGATGTCGCATTTCCCGTGCTTCACGGTAAGAACGGCGAGGACGGCACAATTCAAGGGCTTTTTGAGCTTGCGGGAATTCCGTATGTCGGATGCGATTATTGTTCGTCGGCTTGCTGTATGGATAAGGCAATCACAAACACGCTTGCAGATTCCGCCGATATTTGTCAGGCGAAGTGGCTCTCCTGCGTTGCAGAGGAGTACAGGGAAATTAAAGACGGATTTTTGAAAAAGGCTGAGGATTATCTCGGTTATCCGATTTTTGTAAAGCCGGCAAATGCAGGTTCTTCGGTCGGTGTGTCAAAGGCGGTTGACAGAGTTTCGCTTGAAAAGGCTATGGAAGTGGCGTTCAAAGAGGACAGAAAGGTTGTCTTGGAAGAGTTTATCGACGGCTTTGAGGTTGAATGTGCCGTTCTCGGCAACAGAGACGCAAAGGCAATGTCGGTAGGTCAAATTAAGCCTGCAAACGAGTTTTACGATTACGAGGCGAAGTACGAAAACGACAACAGCGAGCTTTACATACCGGCGCATATTCCCAAAGAGACAATCGAGGAGGTTCGCCGTGCCGCTGTCAGAGCATATACGGTACTTGGCTGTTCGGGACTTTCGAGAGTTGACTTTTTCGTTACCAAAAAAGATAACAGGGTAGTTTTCAACGAGATAAACACAATCCCCGGCTTCACGCCGATAAGCATGTATCCGAAGCTTTGCGAGCACAGCGGTATAGGCTACTCGGAGCTTATCGACAGGCTCTTTGCTCTTGCAGAGGAGAGAATGTATGGCTAAAAACAATGCGGTTATCCTCATAAAAGGCGAGCAGGTAATCGACGGCGAGCATGACGTTACGGAAATTGATGTAACGGGCGATTTGAGCGAAACCGACGGCGGCTTGAAGCTTGAATTTTGGGAATATCTTGACGATAAAGAAAAGGTACATACCGAAATTGTCATTGACGGCGACACGGTTACAATGAAAAAAGACGGCTCGGTCGCAACCGAGATGATTTTTGAAAAGGGCGTTCGACACAACGGGGAATACGTTACTCCCGTAGGTGCGTTGAGTGTCGGAGTCAACACAAATGATGTCGTTATTGATATTGAGGACGGCTCGGGCAAGATTTTGCTTGAATATGACCTTGATTTCAATATGGGCTTTTTGGCGAAAAATAAACTTGAAATTAAATTGAATCCTAAGGAATAATATAGAAAATAAGGAGAAAACAGATGTCTGTATTGGTTAAAAAGACACAGGACGAATTAAGAACGCTTGTACTCGAGGCAGTCGGCAGGGCTGTTGCGGACGGCAAGCTTCCGGCTGAGCCGTTACCCGATTTTATCGTGGAGGTGCCTCAGGACAGGGCAAACGGAGATTACTCGACTAATGTTGCTTTTGCAGGTGCAAGAGCTTTCCGCAACGCACCGAGGAAAATTGCCGATATAATCGCAGAGTATATAGACCTTGACGGAACATATTTTTCGGAGTGCTCGGTTGCGGGTGCAGGCTTTATAAATTTCAGACTTTGCAGCGGCTTTTATGCCGATATTTTGCTTGATATTAAGTCACTTAATGAAAAATACGGCAGAAGCGATTACGGTAAAGGTAAGAAATATAATGTAGAATTTGTATCGGCAAACCCCACAGGTCCTATGCATATGGGCAACGCAAGAGGCGGTGCATTGGGCGATTGTCTTGCGAGCGTGCTTGAAATGGCAGGCTATGAGGTTGAGAGAGAATTTTATGTAAATGACGCAGGAAATCAGATTGAAAAGTTCGGCCTTTCGCTTGATATTCGTTATCAGCAGCTCATAAAGGGCGAGGATGCCGTTGAACTTCCCGAGGACAGCTATCACGGCGAGGACATAATCGAGAGGGCAAAGCAGTTCCGTGAGAAGTACGGCGACGAATTTATTGACAAGTCCGAAGAGGAGAGAAGAAAGGCCCTTGTTGAGTTTGCTCTTCCGCTTAACATTGACAAAATGCGTGAAAATATGGCGAAGTACCGTATAAATTACGACACTTGGTTTATGGAGAGCACGCTCCATAAAAGCGGCGACGTCAAGGACTGCATAGATTATCTTACAAATAAGGGGCTTACCTATGAAAAGGACGGCGCACTTTGGTACAAGAATATCGAAGTTCAGACAGAGATGCTCAAAGAACAGGGCAAGACTCAGGAGGAAATCGACAAGCTTGAGTTGAAGGATGACGTGCTTATCCGTAAAAACGGCAACCCGACATATTTTGCCGCTGATATTGCTTATCACAGAAACAAGCTTGTTACAAGAGGTTTTGACAAGGCTATTGACGTTTGGGGCGCAGACCACCACGGACACGTTGCAAGAATGAAGGGTGTTTTGAGAGCGCTTGACTTGGACGAGAGCAGACTTGATGTTGTTCTTATGCAGCTTGTAAATCTTACAAGAAACGGCGAGGTTGTCAGGATGTCAAAGAGGACGGGTAAGGCAATCACACTTACCGATTTGCTTGACGAAATCCCCGTTGACGCAGTAAGATTTTTGTTCAATATGCGTGAGCCGGGCTCAACAATGGACTTTGACCTTGACCTTGCTGTTGAGGAATCGTCGCAGAATCCCGTATATTATTGTCAGTACGCAAATGCAAGAATTTGCAGTATTCTCCGTAAACTTAAAGAGGACGGAATTACTCCGAGACCTTGCACAAGAGAAGAGCTTGAAAAGCTTACCGAGCCCGAGGAAAAGGAGCTTATCCGCCATCTTGCTTCGCTTACAGACGAGATTGTTCTTTCTGCGAAGAACTATGATCCGGCAAGGATTACGAGATACGCAATTACCCTTGCAACGCTTTTCCACAAGTATTACAACGCTTGCAGAATCGGCGTTGAGGACGAATCGCTTATGCAGGCGAGAGTTTGCCTTTGCGAGTGCGTAAGAAGCGTTATGGTCAACATTCTTAATGCATTCAGCATTGAAACTCCCGACAGAATGTGATTTTAATATTATATTTTATAGTTAAAAGTTTATAATTAAAAGATTAAAAGTAAAATTAAAAGCGGTGCTCAAGCGCCGCTTTTTGTTTATCGGTTAATATGATATTAAAATGCACCTACAACCGCATTTTCAGGCTCCCTCTGACGGGCAACGTATGTGACCGCCGCCTGTGGCGGATAAAGGGAGCATCTGTTGGCGCAGCGGTCGATTTTGTGCGGCGCTCCAAGCCGCATAAACAAAATCGG
>OHBU01000436.1_pt1 | contig 16404 bp, 10 predicted proteins | sample 1577421 | NCBI WGS metagenome assembly OHBU01 (sample SAMEA3879550, study PRJEB24766) | human gut metagenome | biome: human-associated habitat; feature: feces | place: USA | collected 1985/1987 | reverse complement strand
CCGTCCGATGATGGGAGGCATGCGCCGCTATGGTGTACGTCCTTATGGACTGGAGGTGCTTACTTTGTCAGACCGGAGATATTGAAAGCATCAAACTCGAGGTCGTTGGCTGCACGCTGCGCCATGCTGCTGTCCAGCTTGATAGCCTGACGCAGGTTGGAGGTCAGCATCTGCTCGTTGTTGGTGCGAGCGCCCAGAACTGCCATCAGATAATATGTGGTAGCATCGGGCTTGTTAACACCGGCAAGAGTGCTCTTAGCCTTGGTGTAGTCCTTGGTAAGGATTTGAGCAAGAGCGGCGTTGTTGCTCTTGGAGTCGCCGAAGGCGCGAACTGCAGAAGCGTTGTCGCCCTGCTTCAGGTAGTATACACCGAGGGCATCACCCAGAGATTCAGCACCGGCAGCATTGCCGAAGTACTGGTTGGCAGCGCGATAGTTGCCGTTAACCATTTCGACGAGACCGAGATTGAGCTTGGGCTCGGCACCGGCGGGAGCCAGTTGGGCTGCACGCTCGAAGGATGCTTTGGCTTTGTCGTAGTCGCGAGCCACGTATTGTGTGAGGCCGAGGTCGTTCCATCCACGGTAGTCGTTAGGATACTGACGTGTGGCGGTTTCGTAGATGCTCATGCGACGGGCATTGTCATCGGTGAGGGTGGCAGCGTAAAGCAGCTCTTCGATGGACAACTTGGAAGGATCGTTGTCGAAGCATTTGTTGATTTCACTGTCGCTCTTGCCTATTACGTCGATGGACGCCGTAATGCGCGAGTAGCGGAGTTGCGGCAAGATTTCTTCGGCCAGCTGTTCGAAGACTGTTGCGGATTTCGCGCTCACGCTCTTCGGGGTCTTTGTACATAGACAGAACGCTGAGGATGAGGTCTTTGTCCTGGATGTTGGACTGGCTGACAAGCTTCTGGAAGCCTTCCCAGTCTTCGGCAGTGAAGTTAGCGGTCAGTTCGCCGAACTCGGTGATTTTGTCTTTTTTGAGGCGACCCGAAACATAACCCTTGGTGTTGTCTTCACGGTTCTGAGCCAGACGCTCGTTGAAGTCGTAAGCACCGTCAGGCGATGCATAGGATTGGATGTTGATTTCGTTGATGACGCGTGTGCTGTCGCCATTGGCTGCCATCAGTGAGTTGTGGAACTCGGTCATGGCGTTGGTATTCAGCTCGGAGGAGCGAATGTTGGCCTGATTGATAAGGAACTTGATGTCGGCAGCGTATTTTTCGTTAATGACACGCTGGAATGCGTCCTTGCCAAGAGCGGGATTGACGGTTGCCGGGTCGGCGAGGGCGGCAGTTGCGATGATGCCGTTGGCCACATTGACGCGCGGCAATACATATTGCTTTTTGCCCTGTGTAACTACGAAGTCAAGTGCTAGGGTGCTCTTAGCCATTTCGGGGGTATAAGCGTAAGCTGCGGGGATAGTAACTGTTCCACCGTTTTCGTAAGAGATTACGGGGTTATTGCCACGTACCTTTTCGCCTTGGAAGGTATAGGGAACGGAAGTGGTTTCTTGTCCATTGTATACAAGCACTGGGGTAACAGTAACTACAGCGTTCTTTACAAAGAACTTAGCGGGAATGTTACCGGTGATGGTTGCGGGAACTTTTTCACCGACAACTTCCAGAGGATTGGGGTTGACGTTGAAATAGTCTTGGCTGAATTGACCGAGCTTTTTGCCGCAGGATGCCAGCATAAGCACTGCACCGAGGGCTAAGGTCAGACATAGTTTTTGTTTCATAGCGAATAGTTCTTAATGTGGTTGTTGTTTTATCTCTTTTTTCATGTATCTAAGGGTTGGGCACGAATGCCGAAGCCGTGTTTTATTGCGCAAATATACTGCTTTTTAAAGTGCTGCACAAAATCATTTGGGTACAAATATTTGCTAAATTATATTAACATATACAAGCTATTGACGCACAAACACATACCCGATACACATATTCATGTCATATGTATAGTAATGGTATCTCAAGGAGGCTTATCCGGTATCTTTTTGCGGAAAGCCAGGGTTTCTTGCTCCGCAAGCGCTACGCGATAACGAACCCATCAGGGTTCTCATCCCGCCTTTCTTCGCACGAAGGTCCGAAAGCTTGCGCTTCCGGACCTTCTTTGCGGAAAGACAGGGATTCGAACCCTGGGTACCCGTAAGGGTACAACGGTTTTCGAGACCGTCCCGATCGACCACTCCGGCATCTTTCCAGTGGTTTCGTGGGTGCAAAATTAGCAAAGTTTTTCGGCTCGGCAATGTTTTTCGGCCGTTTTTTTATAATTTCGCCGAAAATAACCGCTAATTAACCGCCCCAACCGGCCTTATATCCGTTACATAAATCACATCAATCACATCCGTCACATAATCAACATCCACCCGCAATAAATCAAAACCGATCATGAAAAAATTGTTTCTTTTACTGCTCCCGCTGCTTGCCGCTGCATGCACGGGCAAAACCGACGGCGACGCCGCCGCTCAACCGGCCGACCTCAAGGTGATGAGCTTCAACGTGCGCTACGACAATCCCGCCGACAGCCTCGACAACTGGGCCTACCGCCGTGAGCGCGTGGCTCAGGCCATCAATTTCTATGCCGCCGATATCGTCGGCACGCAGGAAGTGCTCCACAATCAGCTCGAATATCTTAAATCGCAGCTCAAGGACTATGGCGTTGTCGGCGTGGGACGCGACGACGGAGCCGAGAAAGGCGAATATGCCGCATTGTGGTATCGCACCGACCGCTTCGACCTCGTGAAGTCGGGCAATTTCTGGCTCAGCGAAACGCCCGATGTGAAAGGGTCGCTGGGATGGGACGGCGCCTGCGTGCGCATAGCCACATGGGCCCGTCTGCGCGACAAGGCCACCGGCCGCGAGCTTCTGGCTCTCAACACCCATCTCGATCACGTGGGCGTGACCGCACGCCGTGAGGGCATCACCCTGATCCTCGACAGCGTCAGCGCCATGCGCGGCGATCTGCCGGTGGTGGTGACCGGCGATTTCAACTCCACGCCCGAGAGCGATGTCGTGGCCCACATCACGGGCGAGTCGACACCCAACCATCTCACCGACACGCGCACCGCATCGCCCCTCGTCTACGGTCCGGCGTGGAGCTATCATGAATTCGGGCGTCTTCCCGAAAAGGAGAAAGTGCTTATCGACTACGTGTTTATCGGCGGCCCGTTGACCGTGAAGAGCTACGGCGTGCTTGCCGAGACGCTCAACGGACGCTGGCTCTCCGACCATTGTCCCGTGCTGGCAACGATGATCTGGAAATAATAACCGACTATTTAGTTACCGGTGACGGCTATGCGCTTTGCAGATGTCTGCAGCTCATGGCCGTCAATTTTTATTGTGGCGCGGTAGATGTAGATACCGCGGCCCACGCGGGCGCCGCCCATGTCGCAGAGGTTCCACTGGATGGGAGTGCTCAAGAACATATCGCTGCGGCCCTCGACCTTCGACGTCCACACGCGGCGGCCTGCGATGCTGTAGATCTCGAGCGTAACCTCGGCGTTGGCGTCGGGACGGTTGTGGCTGATGTAGAAATTGGCATGCGTCGTGGCCGGGTTGGCGTCGGTGAATATGTCGAAAATCTGCGGGGCTGCGCCCACTTCGACAAAGAAGCTGAGGGTGTGCGATGTGGAGTTGCCGTCGGTGTCCCACACGCGGAAAGTGAGCGTGTGGTTGCCCGGGCTGAGCTCGCTCATGGGATAGGACACGGTGCCTGAGGGCGAACCGTCGGCGGCCGGTGTGTAGTAGAGCGACACGTCGTTGTACGAGCGGCTGTCGTCGAGCTTCAGCATCATCTGATGGCCGATGCCGGCTGTCGACATATTGATCGAGACATCGTCGGAGACGCCGGCGAGAAACATCGGCTCCTCGTTGACCACGCTGCCGTTGGTGAAGCTCGAGTGGTTGAGATAGGCATAGTCGATCACGGGCGCCGTGGTGTCGGGCTCGGCATTTTCGTCATAGCCGAACACGTGGAAGTCGCGCGAGTTGCCCATGGCCTCACGGCCGTCGTCGGCCCTGGCATAGAAGTTGATCGTGGCCGGGCGCCAGTTGTCGGCAATCTCCGAGGGCATCACCACGTCGATCTCGAAGCGGCCGTTTTTCACCGTGCCGCGGCCGCTGTAGAGCTTGTTGCCCATCTCTTCAAAGGTGATGGAGCGGCCACCCGTCTCATCGACCTCCAGGCCGCTGGAGGTGGTGCTGTATTCCGAGTCGTAGATCGTCACGGCAAGCGTGCCGTTGAAATCGTCGAGCGGCTCGCCGTCAGTGCCGTAGACAGTGCCTGCAAGGCGTGCGCGCTGGCGCGCCATTAGCACGCAATCGCCCGAAAGGAAATCGTCGCCGTCGATGGTTTCGAGCGTCACCTTCGGCGACGGCGTGGTCAGACGCATGGCCGGGTCGCCGAGGAGCACGTAGCACAGTTTGGTGCGCGACATGCCGGTGGTGGAGCGCAGCGAGTCGATGTTTTTGGTGTCGCGGAAATAGTCGCCCAGACGTTTGAATTTGCCGTCGCTGTCGCGGTGCAGCAGCCGGTAGCCGAGGGCCGACAGTATGCTGTTGTTGTGCGACACGAACACCTTGCGCGTGGCCGACAGGGTGGCTATAGCGCCGCCGTTGGCATTGAACGCGAGCGTTTCGGCGCCGCTCGTATCATTGCCGTCCCACTGCGAGAATGAGCAGGTGGCGGCAAAGAGCACCGGCCAGCGTTTGTTGTACATTGAGTTGATGTCGGAACGCGAATGCATTCCCTCGCCGCAGAGAGTCTGTATGGCGCCATGGCCGTTGTAGATCCAGAAAAAGATGCCGTCGTCGAGCATGCGGTAGAAACGCTCGCGGCCTTTCACGCACACGCCGCCCATGATGGGGAAGGCGTCGACATACACCTTATTGAAGGTGAACGCCTGTGCGTCGCCATGGTCCAGCATCCGTTCCTGCATCTTTTCCATAGCCGTCATGAACACGCCCGCATTGCCGTTGTCGGCCTCGAGCACTATGTTGTTTTTCCATTCACCGGAAGGCGACGAAGAGTCGTAGGCCAACAGCTTGTCGACATAGCTTTTGGCCTGCGTGAGAGTGCGGGCCGGTATGCGTCCAACGGAGAGCTGGATGCGGTCGCCGGGATAGAAGTTGCCTGAGTTGTCGCCGAGGATACCGAAGATATCGTCGGAGGTGTAGGTGCTGCCTTCGGTCAGCGATTCGGGACTCTGCCATGTGGGCATGAAGGGGGCGTCCTTGGCGCCTGACGAGCTCGAGAGGGCGCGGTTGTCGTAGGTGGGGCGGCCGAACATCAGCACGTAGCGCAGCGGATGACCGGCTTCTTCGCCGCGGTCATAGAGCATTTTGAGCATCTTGCGGAAGGCGTTGGGATCGCGTGTGCCCGACGAAAACTCGTTGAACACTTCATCCTGACGCACCACGAGCACGTTGAAATTATCGGGCTCGGCGCGATGGAAGTTGGCCAGGCGCTCGGCCTCGCCGGCCCAGTCGGCCACGGTGAATATCACCATGTCGGGCAGCTCGCTGATGCCGTGGAGATTCTGGTTGGCCACAGAGCCCACCGCCGTCACGGAAGCCATGGCACCCGACTCGCTCCACGCCTCATAGCGGCGCCGGCCGGTGTAGGGATTGGTCCAGCACAGACGGCCGCCGGCCATAGCGGTGTTGAGCCGGAAAGGCTGCAGCGGGTCGGTGACATCCCACACCTGCGTCTTCTCGTCGGCGCCTTCAAGAGCTACGGTGGCGGTGTTTGCCTCAAACGAGAGCTTGCCGTTGAGCAGCTTGATGCGGCGCTGATAGTTGATTGTGATCTTGTCGAGATGCGCGGCTTCGACAATGCCGGCCGACACATAGTTGAGGCCGATGGTCGTGGAGTTGCCTGTGGGTGTGTATGAGCCCGAGTATGTGGCCTGTGCGCCGTAATTGTCGTCCTTGTTTCTTATTGTCAGGTCGCTTGAGGTGCGCTGGCCGTCGATGGTTATTTCCAGGCGTGTCTGCGATGTGGAGGCCGCGGCAAACGTGATGCTGACCCATGCCCTCTCATCCTCGATGCGGTCGGGGATGTCGAAGCGGAACGAGCGCGAACGTGTGTAGCGGAAATCCTCGCCGTACATAGCCTGTCCCGAGCCGCTGATCGAGGTCTGGTCCACCTCATGAAACAGACGCTCGGTGAACTGTGTAGCGTGCTCGTTGCCGGCCGCATATTCGCCCTCGCGGGTCAGCTCGAGCGGCTCGCCGTCGGTTTGCGTCACATAGTAGAAGCCCTCGGTCGAGTAGGCGTTGAGCGTCGGCGTGTAGTTCTGCCGGCGCAGCGTCCATGTCTCTATGCCCGAAGCATAGAAATAGATGCCTGCCGAGGTGCGTTCGGCCGGCACTTCGGGGAGGTCGTCGATATAGGTGCTTCTGGTGAGCTGCTCGGGCAGCTGAGCGCCGCCGTAGCCGTGGATGCTCACCTTCGAAATGTCGCTGAAGCCCCACGAACGCAGCGCGGCTGCCGGGATGAAATAAATGCCCGAGCTCTTGACGGCCACCTTCATCCAGCGTCCGGACGAAAGCACCGACTGCGTGGTGTAGGTATCGGTCGAAAACGCTCCGGCCGACACCGACGCCAGCAGCAGCGCCGGCAATATGATCATGATATGATAAAGACGAGTAAAAATGCTCTTCATTCGATTCCTTTTCAATTAAGAAATATGACAATGCCGCACAATGCAGCCATATATCAACGTAAAACGGCCACTGTTTATTGCAGATTCCGACAGCTTTAGGTGACTTTAACGTACAAAGATAGCATTTTTCGGCGACAGAGTTACCGAACGTCATGAAAAATCGCTACATTTGCCATGCATAATCATTATCATCGCATTTCAATGAAATTACGCCAAAAGCTCATTCTTTTCATTTTCACGATATTACCGCTTTCAGCCTTATCCGCGGCACCCGGCATCAGCAACCGCGAGGCCATCACCGACAGCCTCCGCATCAAGCTCGCCAAAGCCACCACGCTGAAAGACAGCATCCCGTTGCTCTACGACCTCTTCGACCTAAGCCCCATCGACGACCGCGTCCGTCGCGGCGAGATACTCCTCGACGCCCTGATGCGCGGAGGCACCCGGCAACAGCAGATCGAGCAGATGTGCTCTCTCGGCTCGGTGTTCGGCGGCGGCCATGTCAATAAAAAGCGCTTCGGCGAGCTCATAAACGCCATTGCCGCCATGCCTCAGAGCGTCGAACAGCACGTGGCTCTCTGCTTCCTGCGCGCCGAACTGATGGTGGCTCAGGCCGACACGATGAGCGAAGCATCCCGTCAGCGGCATGTGCGCGAGCTGATCATCAACAACACCACAGTCGACAATCCCGATCCCTACGACCGCATAGAGTTCCTGCTCAAGATATGCACCCTGCTCAAAGCCGACATCTCCTCCGACCGTCTGGCATCCTACCTCTCCGAGCTTCGCAAGCTCCTCTATTCCACGCCCCATATCACCCACGACCTCAAATCATTCTATCATCTCGAGGCCTCCCTCATCTACAATGTCTCCGACCAGAGGGAAAAGGCCGTGGAATGCTGCCTCGAATATCTCAAGCTGCTCGACGAGCGCGTCACAAACGCCAAGGATGTCGGCCGTAAATACCGCTCCTTTGAGACCTATTACACCATCACCTACTCACGCCTGCTGAACTGCTACAAGCTCCTCCCGGAAGATGATGTCGACCTCTACTATAACAACATCCTCGAAATATGCCGGCGAAACCCCGACGCCGCCCGGCTTGCGGAAAGCACTCAGCGATGCCACATTTTCTACATGATGGACAAAGGACGCTACAATGAGGCTCTCGAGCTGCTCAACAAGCAGATCGACAATCCGGCCAACGAAGCATACCGCGCCATTTTCTACGCCTACATGATCGAAGCCGCCGGGAAGACCAACAACACCGAAATGCTGCTCAAAGGCTACAAAGGCGCCTACGACCTCTTCACCAAAATCAACGCCGAACGAATCGCCGAACGCACCAACGACATCGACATCCTCGCGCAAGTGAGAAACATGCGCGACGTCAACATGTCGCTGCAGCTCGAGCAAAACCGCAAGGACGCCGACTATCACCGCCAGATGTTCATCATAGCCATCATCGGCGCAAGCACTCTGCTGCTCATCATCATAGTGCTCCTGCTGCTGTTCCGGCGGTCCAACCGCATGTCGGCAAAGATCCGCGAATCCAACAAGCAGCTCACCGGCGAACGCGACACCCTGCGCAACATACAGAAAGAGCTCATCGAAGCCCGCGACCATGCACGCCGCGCCGACCGCCACAAGACCGAGTTCATCAACAACATGAGCCACGAGGTGCGCACCCCCCTCAACGCCCTCGTCGAATGCGCCCACATCATCACCGACAATATCGACGATAAGAAACGCGTCTACCTCCAGCGCTATGCCGACATGATCGACGTCAGCGCCGACATGCTCCGAGCCATCATCAACGACGTCCTTGACATCGCCTCGATCGAGAATTCCACCATCGAGGTGCAGCGCCGCTCGGCATCGGTCAACGACATCTGCAACGTTGCCGTAGCCAGCATGCGCAAACATGCCGCCGAAGGTGTAGAAATGAGCTATCTCAACACCTCCGACCCCGACATCAACATCCTCACCGACTCGCGCCGCGTAGAGCAGGTGCTCTGCAACCTCCTCAACAATGGAGCCAAATTCACTGAAGAGGGTTACGTGCATCTCTCCTACCGTCTCAACCCGGCCACCTCAACCGAAGCCGCCACTATCTCGTTCATCGTCGAGGACACCGGCATCGGCGTGCCCGAGGGCAAGGAAGAGATTATTTTCGAGCGCTTCACGAAGCTCAGCAACCTCTATCCCGGCACCGGTCTGGGCCTCAACATCTCCCGCATGATAGCCGAAATGCTCCACGGCACAGTGAAAGTCGACACCACTTATGCCGGTCCCGGCGCCCGATTCATCTTCACCATCCCCGCCTGACCCTCCCCTCCGCATCCGGGCAATTGCCTCATCCCGAATTTGTCAGCCCCCGTTCATATCGAGACCCTCTATGGCGGCGGGCGATGAGCCGAGAAACAGTCAAAAAATGTCGAAAAATAGCGTCCGAAAGGGATTTTGGGCGAAATATTTGTGTTTTGACTGAATTTGATGTAATTTAGCTGTCTGATTGACGGACAGTTTGCACCGGAAATCTCAAACCATCAGGTCTGACGCGCTCCCACAAGTGCAGCCGTGTCATGCCTACAACGATTAACAAACTCAAAATCAGATAGATGTCAAAAGTTATCATCATCGGAGCCGGCGGTGTCGGCACCGTCGTAGCGCACAAATGCGCCCAGAATCCCGAAGTGTTCACCGAGATAGTGCTTGCCTCACGCACCCGCAGCAAATGCGACGCCGTGGCACGCAAGATCGGATCCGACCGCATCACCACCGACAGCGTCGATGCCGACAGCGTTGAGCAGCTCGTAGAGCTGTTCCGCCGCCACAAACCCGAGCTGGTGATCAACGTAGCCCTGCCCTATCAGGACCTCACCATCATGGACGCCTGCCTCGAGTGTGGCGTAAACTACCTCGACACAGCCAACTACGAGCCCAAGGATGTGGCTCACTTCGAATACTCATGGCAGTGGGCCTACCGCGAGAAATTCGAGAAAGCTGGCCTTACAGCCATCCTCGGCTGCGGCTTCGACCCGGGCGTGTCCGGCGTATTCACCGCCTATGCCGCCAAGCACCACTTCTCACAGATGGAATATCTCGACATCGTAGACTGCAACGCCGGCGACCACGGCAAAGCTTTCGCCACCAACTTCAACCCCGAAATCAACATCCGCGAGATCACTCAGAACGGCCGCTATTATCAGGACGGCAAATGGATCACCACGGGCCCGCTCGAATTCCACAAACCGCTCACCTACCCCAACATTGGCCAGCGCGAGAGCTATCTGCTCTATCATGAAGAGCTCGAGAGCCTTGTGATCAACTTCCCCACCATCAAGCGCGCCCGCTTCTGGATGACATTCGGCCAGGAATACCTCACCCACCTGCGCGTGATCCAGGACATCGGCATGGCCCGCATCGACGAGATCGACTACAACGGCATGAAGATCGTGCCCCTGCAGTTCCTCAAAGCCGTCCTCCCCAACCCGCAGGACCTCGGCGAAAACTATCACGGCGAGACATCCATAGGCTGCCGCATCGAAGGCCGCGACAAAGAAGGCAAACACCTCACCTACTATATCTATAACAACTGCTCGCACGAAGAAGCCTACCGCGAAACCGGCATGCAGGCCGTGAGCTACACCACCGGCGTTTCCGCAATGATCGGCGCCATGATGTTCCTCACCGGCAAATGGAACAAACCCGGCGTGCACAACGTCGAGGAATTCGATCCCGATCCCTTCATGGCTCAGCTCAAAGTGCAGGGTCTGCCCTGGCACGAACAGTTTGACCTCGACCTCGAAGTGTAATCGGTCAACACACACAACAAACATAAAAATCAATCATTTCAAACAAATTCAATCATGAATCCCTTTACCAAATTTCCGGCCCTGAAATGGGTGGCTGTCGCTGCAGGCGGCATCGCTGTTGCCGTAGGCGTATTCTTCGGCATCAAGGCATTTATGTCGTCTGATGGCGAAATTGACCTCGGCATGGTACCCGACGATGTCGACTTCGTGGTTTCGGTCAACCTCCAGAAAGCACTCGACCAGACAGGCGTCAAAATCACCGACGAAGGCATCGAACTCCCCGAAGAGCTCAGCGACTATGAAGACTTCATCGACGAGGATGTCGCCGACCTCATCGCGCGTTGCAACAAGGCGATCGAAACACGTCAGATCCTCGCTTTCGGCTACATCAAGGCGGATGACTACCGCTACGGCACTCCCAAGGATATTTTCCTCCTTGCCAAAGTCAACGACAAAGCCATGCTTCAGGATCTCCTCGAAAATGAGGCCGACCTGACTCTCGACAACGACGAAGGCTTCGACATCTATTCCAAGAAACACTCCGACGCCACAATCCTCGTCAAGGACGGATATGCCTGGTTCGTGGGAGGCTACGGCGATTCCAAAGCCCTCAAACGGGTGCAGAAACTCCTCGACCACGCATCCGAAAACAGCATCAAAGACAAAGAAGGCATTGTCCAGAACATCAACAACGGCAGCATCTGCACCGTCAACTTCGCCACCGACAAGATCTTCAAACTCATGAACGCCATGTCGGGCGAACTGCCCACCCAAGTAGCCGTGGCCGTCTCCGCAATGGCCGACAAGATGAAAGGCAACTGGGTCAACTACAGCTTCAACCTCGAAGGCACCACAGCAAGCCTCAAGGCCAAAGTCTACAAGCCCAAGACCGGCGAGACCGTCGACTTCGGCGTCTCTCAGCCCGTCGACACTCACTTCCTCACCTACATCCCCGCCGACTTCCAGTGCGTGGCCGCTTTCGCCATCAAGCCCGATTATGTGGCACAGATTTGCGACGGCATCCAGGCTATGGTCGACAGCGAATACGATAGCCGCGTCAGCAACGCCAGCAGCTATTATTACTACTATGACGACTCCTACACTCAGACCATCCGTCAGGAACAGCAGCTGTTTCACGAATGTCTCGATGCAGTCCGCAACATCGACGGCACCGTCGGCGGCGGCATAGGATTCTCCGATCTCCCTGCTCTCTTCTACGGCGGCAAGACCAGCGGAATGCGCTTCGTGCTCACGGCTAAGATGAAACCCGGAGCCGCCGAAAACCTCAAAGGCATCATCCGCCGCGCCATGCCGTCCACCGACGTTGCCGACTCTACGGTAGTTTTCGCTTCCGAGCCCACCGACGCCCTTATGATCCCCCTCGACCGCGACTTTACGCTCTACGTAAAGACCGTCGACAACGACCTCGTCATCGCCAATTTCGATGTCACCTCCGGCAACACCAACAATTTCGCATCGGCCGTTCAGGGCAACGACATGATCATGTCCGTAAAAATCCCGTCGTTTAAAGAACTCACCAACGGACAGTGCAACTATGGCCTCGACACTGAATACAAATATGCAAAAGGCGAAGCGAGCTACACTCTCGACATCACCAACTGCAAGGAAACCATAGTCGGCGCAATCATGAATCTCGCCAAAGGAATCCAGGCGGGCTCATCAAGCTACTACCGCTCACACAACAGCTACAGCTACAGCTACGACTACCCTGTTCCCGCGGATTTTGACACCGTTGTCGAAGAAGTTGCTGTCGAAGAATATGCCTATTGACAGACAGGCGTCGGACGCCTAAATCAACCCTATGATCCAACACCGAGGCAGAGCAGATGATTGACCGTCAAGGCAATCACCACACTCTGCCTCGGTTTCATGCCTCTCCCCCCACGCCCTTCACCCAACCTCTCCCCACCCATTTTCGTTATTATTGAATGATTCAGGAAATACAACTCATCACAACGCTCCCCAGAGTGTTTGCCGGCATGGAAAACGACGAGCCGGTATGCTCCTCGCAGGTGTGGCTCAACGAAGTGACGCTGCAGCGCCCCGACCACTACATGATCGAGGCCGAATCGGGCACCGGCAAATCGAGCCTCTGCAGCTATATCTACGGCAGCCGCGGCGACTACAGCGGACGCATACTCTTTGACGGCGAAGACATCTCCACCTTCAGCATCGACCGCTGGTGCCGTCTGCGCACCCGCGCTCTGGCCTATCTTCCCCAGGAGATGCAGCTCTTCCCCGAGCTTACCGCCCTCGAAAACATCCAGATCAAAAACCGCCTCACCGGCTGCAAGACCGACCGCTGGATCACCGAAGCCCTCGAGCGCCTCGAGATAGGCGGCAAAGCCAACCAGACCGCCGGCACCCTCTCCGTAGGCCAGCAACAGCGCGTGGCCATAATCCGAGCCCTCTGCCAGCCCTTCGACTTCATACTCATCGACGAACCCGTGAGCCACCTCGACGCACGCAACAACTCGATCGTCGCCGCGCTCATCGCCGAAGAAGCCTCGCGCTACGGCGCCTCGGTCATTGCCACAAGCGTAGGCAATAAAATCAACCTCCCCATCACACACACTCTCAAGCTATGAAAAGATCGATTGTGTGGCAGCTGCTCCGCCGCAACATTTCAGCAGCTCAACTGACGGGCTACGCCATAGCCAACCTCGTCGGGCTGGCCATCGTCCTCACCGCCATCCAGTTTTACCGCGACGTCACCACCGTGTGGAACGACGAAGACTCTTTCATCTCGCGCGACTATGTGATCATATCCAAGACCGTCAGCGGCATCTCCATCGGCAGCCGCGACCACGAATTCACCCCCGAAGAGATCGCCGACATCCACTCGCAGCCCTGGCTGCACAAGCTCGGCAAGTTCACCGCCGCCGACTTCAACGTCAACGCCGCTCTCGACATCTGGGGCTGCGGTATGTCCACGGCACTATTCCTCGAATCGATTCCCGACGAATTTTTCGACGTCAAGCCCGACGGCTGGCAGTGGCAGCCCGTCGGCGACAGCGACGAAGACCTCCCCGAGCTCCCCATCGTCATCAGCAAGGACTATCTCACCCTCTACAACTTCGGCTTCGCCGCCTCGCGCGGCTATCCCCAGGTGTCGGAAGCCACCATCGGCGCCCTCCCCATCAGGATATCGATCAGCGGCAACGGCCGGCAGATCAACATGCGCGGCCGCATCGTAGGCTTCTCGTCGCGCCTCAACACGTTTGCCGTCCCCGACTCGTTCCTTAAATGGGCCAACGCACGGTTCTCGGAAGAGGAAGCCGGCAACCCCTCGCGCCTGATCCTCGAAGTGAAAACGCCGGGCGACCCCGCCATCGCCGAATACCTCGAAGAGCACGGCTACGAAAGCGCCGGCGACAAAGCCGACAACGGACGCGCCGCCTACTTCCTTTCGGTGATCACCGCCGTAGTCATCGCCGTGGGCGTCGTCATCAGCCTCCTCGCATTCTTCATCCTCCTGCTCAGCATCTACCTGTTGCTGCAGAAAAACCGCGAGAAGCTGCGCTCGCTCATGATGCTCGGCTACCGCCCCGCCGCCGTAGCGCGCCACTACTACATCATCGTGGCCGTAATCAACGGCGCCGTGCTCACCGGTGCCGTCGTCGCCATGCTCATAGCCCGACACATCTGGAGCGCCCCGCTGGCCAAGATAGGCGTCGACAGCACATCGCCCTGGATATCGATAGCCGTCGGCATCGCCATCATGCTCCTTATAACCGCCGGCAACATCCTGGCCATAGCACGCAACGTGCGCGGAACATTCCCCTGGCCCCACAGAAAAAACTCCTGACAATGAAAGACCTCATCATCGACAAAGAAGCATCCGAACGCGCCGTCCTCGTCGGCCTCATCACCCCTACGCAGAACGAGATCAAAGCCAACGAATATCTCGACGAGCTGGCATTCCTCGCCGACACCGCCGGCGCTGTCACCGTGGGACGCTTCCTCCAGAAGCTCAACGGCCCCGACTCTCGCACCTTCGTCGGCAAAGGCAAGCTGGAAGAAATCAAAAAATTTGTCGAGGACAACGAAATCGGCATGGCCATTTTCGACGACGACCTCTCATCGAAACAGGTGGCCAACATCGAGCGCGAGCTTCAGATCAAGATCCTCGACCGCACAAGCCTCATCCTCGACATCTTCGCCAAACGAGCACAGACGGCCAACGCCAAGACGCAGGTCGAACTCGCACAGTACCAATACATTCTGCCGCGACTCACCCGCATGTGGACCCACCTCGAACGCCAGCGCGGCGGCATCGGCATGCGCGGCCCGGGCGAGACCCAGATCGAGACCGACCGCCGTATAATCCTCGACAAGATAGCCCGTCTGAAAAACGAGCTCAAGGACATCGACCGCCAGAAATCCATGCAGCGCAAAAACCGCGGCAAGCTTACCCGCGTGGCGCTCGTAGGCTACACCAACGTAGGCAAGTCGACCCTCATGAATCTCCTGAGCAAAAGCGATGTGTTTGCCGAGAACAAGCTCTTCGCCACCCTCGACACCACCGTGCGCAAGGTGATCATCGACAACCTCCCCTTCCTGCTCACCGACACCGTCGGCTTCATCCGCAAGCTCCCCACCCACCTCGTCGACTCCTTCAAATCGACTCTCGACGAAGTGCGCGACGCCGACATCCTGGTGCATGTGGTCGACATCTCCCACCCCAATTTCGAGGAGCAGATCGAAGTGGTCAACCGCACCCTCGCCGAAGTGTGCGACGGTGCCGACAAGCCCATGATCATGGTGTTCAACAAAATCGATGCTTTCAGCTACACCCCCAAGGATGCCGACGACCTCACGCCGCGCACCCGCGAGAACATCCCCCTCGAAGAGCTCGAGGCCTCATGGATGAGCCGCCTGGGCGACGACGCCGTCTTCATCTCCGCCAAGAAAGGCATCAACATCGATGAGCTCAAGCAGAAAATCTACGAGCGCGCCAAGCAGGTACATCTCACCCGCTTCCCCTACAACGATTTCCTCTTCCAGAAATACGACGACATCGCCCCCGAAGAGTAAACTCCGGTGACTAAAACCCATTCCGACAGCCTCCCGCAAGAGGCTGTTTTCTTATGTTGCAAAGGGAACCGCAGCGGTCACTTGCGGCGCCGGGGATTGGCGGGGAACCAGCCGCGGTCCACGCGCTTCTGCTGCTCGAATACTTCGCCTATGGTCCAGAACGACGAGAAGGCAAGCACGCCCAGAAGCGACGACCACAGCACGTCGGCCACGGCCACCGAGGCCGCCAACGCCGCTATGCCGAGCAGCAGAAACCACCACCAGCAGCCGGTGCCGAAATAATAGTGGCACTTGATCACCACCGGATGAAACAGTCCGATTACAATAAACGTGCCGGCACCGATCACCAGGCCCAACAGATGCCATTGCTGAAGAAATTCAGTCATATATATCTCTCTTTGTAGTTTTTTTTGGTTTTACAATCACCAGCCGCCCGAAGCGCCGCCGCCCGACGTGCCGCCGCCGCCGAAACTGCCTCCTGAGAAGCCGCCGCCTCCGCCGAAGCCGCCACCGAAGCCGCCGCCTCCGAAGCCACCGCCACGTCCACCGAAAATATCTCCGAACATATCATCCATATTACCACCCTCAAAGTGGTATTCCTGATACCCACCGTTTCCGGTAAAACCGCCACCACTGAAACCACCACTGCCAAAACCATTGCTGCCAAATCCGGTTCCGTCAGATCTGGCTCCACCAAAGCCACTTCCATAGAATCCACCATGGAAACCACCGGTGCCGTAACCGCCGGCTCCATCGGCAGCACCGCTCTGGTCAAATGCAGCGTGACCAAATTGGTCATAAAGTTTCTTCTTTTCAGGATCACTCAGGATATTATAAGCTTCGGTGATCTCTTTAAATTTCT
>OHBU01000416.1_pt1 | contig 16862 bp, 9 predicted proteins | sample 1577421 | NCBI WGS metagenome assembly OHBU01 (sample SAMEA3879550, study PRJEB24766) | human gut metagenome | biome: human-associated habitat; feature: feces | place: USA | collected 1985/1987 | reverse complement strand
CCCGCCGCCGTGTGAAAGATAATGCAATGGCGCGCTTCACCTTCGGGCGAGGCGCGCTGTGTATATGCCGTAGATGGTCACTACGATGAAGCACACCAGCGGCAGCGCGAACGAAACATTGACGGCAGGCATGCCGGCTATGGTTTTCATGTCGATGATGGCGCCCTGCAGCGGGGGCATCAGCGCCCCGCCCACGATGGCCATGACAAGGAATGCGGCCCCGAGCGAAGTGTCGCGCTCGTCGACGCGGTCAAGCGCTATGCCGTAGATGCTCGGAAACATGATCGACATGAAGGCGCTGATGGCCACAAGGCAGTAGAGTCCGGCCATATTCTGCAGGAAGATGGTGCCCACGGTGCAGATGCTCGCCCCTATGCCGAATGCCATGAGCATGCGGCTCGGCGCGAAATATTTCATCAGATAGGTGCCGATGAAGCGGAACGACAGCGCCAGCCCCATCGCACATATATTATATGTCTGCGCCGTGGCTTTGTTGATGCCCAGGTTGTCGGCATACTGGATGATGAAGGTCCACACCATGATCTGGGCGGCCACATAAAACATCTGCGCCAGCACGCCGCTGCGGTATTCGTTGTTGTGCCAAAGCCGCTTAAGTGTTTCGGCGGAGCTCACCTTCACCCCTCGGTTGTCGGTGCGCGGCATCTTCACGAGCGCTATCGCCACAAACATCACCACCACGATAAGTCCTATCGCAACGTAGGGATCGCGGATCACGGCAAGGTCGTGCACGCGCATGTCGGCTTTTTGCGCCGCATCGAGCGAATCGAAAATCATCTGGCCGGCGGCGTCACGCCGGTCCGACCACAGGTTGGGCAGGATGATGAGCGACGCCACCGCCATGCCCGACAGCGAGCCCACGGGGTTGAACGCCTGGGCGAGGTTTAGCCGCCGCGTGGCGCTCCGTTTGTCGCCCAGCGACAGGATGTAGGGGTTGGCCGTCGTCTCCAGGAATGCCAGACCGAAGGTCAGCACATAGAGCGAAACGCAGAAAAATGAAAACTGCTGGAACGACGCCGCCGGGATGAACAGGAAGGCGCCGACGGCATACAGCCCAAGCCCCAGCAGGATGCCGCTCTTGTAGCTGTAGCGCCGGATGAAAAGCGCCGCCGGTATGGCCATGGTGGCATAGCCGCCGTAGAATGCAAACTGCACCATCGAGGCTTTGGCCGCCGACAGCTCCATCACGGTCTGGAAGGCCGCCACCATCGGGTTGGTGATGTCGTTGGCAAAGCCCCATAGCGCGAAGAGCGACGTGACGAGGATGAACGGTATGATATATTTTCTGTCGACCAGCCGCGGATTGGCGATGTCGGGCAGCGTGGGTGTCTTCTGGGTTTTCATGGTGGGTAGGGGAGAGGGTTGTGTCTGATTATCTCTGTATGATTTCGGTGATGTCGGCAGGCGATGTGATGATGCCCGCCGTCTGGGCCTGCACCATTATATTGCCGATGGCCGTAGCCTCGACGGGTCCGGCGGTGACCTGAAGCCCCGTGGCTTCGGCCGTGAGACGGTTGAGCAGCGTGTTGCGGCTGCCGCCACCTATTATGTGCAGGCGCTCCACCGGATGAGGCAGCAGCGCGTTGAGCCCTTCGATGCCGTGTTTGTAGCGGGCCGCGAGCGACTGCAGCACGCAGCGCACATATTCGCCCTGCGTGCGCGGCTCTTTCATGCCGTGGCTCCGGCAATAGCTGTCGATGGATCCGCTCATGCTCCGAGGCGAGTGAAACGATGGGTCGTCGACGTCGATAACGGCGTCGCTGACAGCCTTTTCTGCATCCCCCAGCAGGGTGGGGTAGTCGGTTGGCAGCCCTTCCTCTTTCCATTGCGCGATGAGCTGCTGGAGTATCCATAGGCCGGTGATGTTCTGCAGGAACCGTATCTTGCCGCCGACAGCGCCTTCGTTGGTGAAGCCGGCCTCGCGCGCCGCCTCGCTGAGTATCGGCTCGCTGAGCGTCACGCCGAGCAGCGACCATGTGCCGGAGCTCAGATAGGCGGTGCGGGTGCTCTCGAAGTCGCCTCCGGCGCAATATACGGCGCTGGCCGTGTCGTGCGACCCCACGGCAACCACGTCGACGTCATAGCCTGCGATGCCTGCCTGCGCCCTGACAGCTTCGGTCAGGAGGCCGCGCACCGTGCCGGGCATCACGATAGGGCCGAACAGCCGCTCGGGCAGCCCGATGCTCTTAATGAGCCGGCGGTTCCATTCGCGGCTGCGGGCGTCGAGCAGCCCGGAGGTCGATGCAATGGTGTATTCGTTGTTGGCCTTTCCGGTAAGGAAATAGCTGAACAGGTCGGGCATGAAAAGCAGCCGGCCGGCGGCATCGGTCATCGCGCGGTCGGTGGCGATGAGGCGCGCGAGGCGGAACACGCTGTTGATGTCCATTATCTGTATGCCGGCCTGGCCGTAATGCTCTGCCTCGCTCCCGTGGTCGCGGAAGAAAGCCGCTGCCGAGCCCGCCACGTCGTCGTCGCGGTAGCACACCGGGTTGCCCAACAGGTTGCCCGCGCGGTCGGTGAAGGCGAAGTCCACGCCCCACGTGTCGATGCCTACCGACCGCAGCCGATAGCCCGTGTCGACGGCTTTGCGAAGCCCGCGCACCATCTCGTCAAAGAGGCGCAGAAAGTCCCAGTAGAGATGCCCGCCGAGCCTCACCTGACGGTTCTCGAAGCGGTGTATCTCATGCAGCGTCAGCGTGCCGCCGTCGATCGTTCCGGCCATCACGCGGCCGCTCCCGCCGCCGAAGTCGGCGGCTATGAAAGCTTCTTTCATTTGCCCTCTTTCCCGAGAAAATACGATTCGAGGTCGCCGATCTCCGTCGGCGTCAACGGATCGACGTTGCGGCCGTTGAGCACAGCGATGCGGCATCCCATCTCAAAAAACATCGCGCGCTCGAATGCCTGGTCGAACGATGCTCCGCACACCACCTGCCCGTGCTTGAGCAGCATGGCCGAGTTGTGGTCGGTAAGCGCCTCGATCACATGCTCGGCAAGGGCCGGCGAGCCGGGGCGGAAATAGGGTATCATCGGTATCTCGTCGCCGACGTGAAGCGCCATTTCGGCCGTGAAATTGAAATTGTCGGGACGCTTGTCCATGCATGCCACGGCCGTGGCATAGGGGCTCTGGAAATGAAGTACCACGTTCACGTCGGGACGCTTGCGCATCACGCCCATGTGAAACACGCTTTCCATCGACGGTCGCACCCCGTTGAGCACTTCGCCCGTCGACAGACGGCACACCGACACGCGGTCGGCCGTCAGCTCCGGTACCCACGACCCGGTGCCCGAAAGTAGCACTTCGTCGTTGTCGAGACGCCACGAGATGTTGCCGCTCGAACAGATCGTAAGTCCGGCCGCGCCTACACGGCGGGCCTGGCTTACGAATTCTTCTATCTGTGATATTCTGGCCATCGTGCTGATTATTTATAGATGGGACCATAGTTTTTGCAGGCGCGATAGTCGGAGCCTTCCTTATCCATGCCGAATGCATTCCATGCCGACGGACGGAAAATCCCATCATCGTCGATGTTGTGCATGCACACCGGTATGCGGAGCATGGATGCCAGCGTGATCAGGTCTTTGCCTATGTGGCCGTAGCTGATGGCACCGTGGTTGGCGCCCCAGTTGTTCATTACGGAATAGACATCCTTAAAGGCTGGCTTGTCGCAAAGTCGGGGCACAAACCATGTGGTGGGCCAGGTCGGGTCGGTGCGTTTGTCGAGTATCCTGTTGATTTCCGGATCGATGTCCACCGTCCAACCTTCGGCGAGCTGAAGCACCGGACCAAGACCTTTCACAAGGTTGAGGCGCATCATGGTCACGGGCATGCCGCCTTTCGTCAGGAAGTTCGACGAGAAGCCGCCGCCGCGGAAGTAGTCGCGGTCGGCCGGATACCATGTGGTGGCTTTGAGGCACGCTTCCACATCTTTCTCGGTCATCTCCCACGACGGTTTCATGCAAGGCTCGCCTTTTTCGTTTATGCTTGCGCCGGTGGCGTCGAGTGTCGTGGCGCCCGAGTTGATCAGGTGGATGATGCCGCCCGCTGCACGTCCGGTCAGCTCTTTGCCCGTCACGCGTTTCACGGCTTCGGGGCTCCAGTAGGTGCGCACGTCCGAGAACATCTGACCGCAGCCGGTGAGCAGGTGGCCGAAGAGCATCGCCACACCATTGCATGCGTCGTTCTCGGTGGCAAGCACGAATGCCTCGCGGATGCCGTTCCAGTCAAACGAAGTGTTCATCAGCGCCTCGGTGTAGTCGCCGTTAGGTTTCCAGTCTGTCCACTGGCGCTGGCCCTGGAAGCCGCCGGCTATGGCGTTGTGCCCGAGCGATTCTTCTTTAAATCCCATCTCTTTCAGGCGCGGATTGCCCTTCATGAGGTCGCGCACTATCAGTGTCATCTTTACGATAAACTCCCAGTCGGCGTCCTTCTGCTCGCGGCTTTTGCGTTTCTCGGGGCGGTTCTTGAAGTCCTCGCCCTCGTTAACCTTGCAATATTTCTCGGTCCAGGCCATCGCTTTGGCATATTCGTCATGGTCGTAGATCCCTTCGTCCATGCGGCGAAGTATCTCTGTCTCATCGATCGATTCGTTGCGCATGCCCAGATATTCCTGGAAAAATTCCGGACTTACAATCGAGCCGGCGATGCCCATGCACATGCTGCCTATCGACAGATAGCTCTTGCCGCGCATGCAGGCCACGGCAACGGCGCCGCGGGCGAAACGCAGCAGCTTCTCGGCCACGTCGGCGGGTATGCTGTTGTCATCGAGATCCTGCACGTCGTGACCGTAGATGCCGAATGCAGGCAGACCCTTCTGGGCATGAGCGGCAAGTACGGCGGCAAGATACACGGCGCCCGGACGCTCGGTGCCGTTGAAGCCCCACACGGCTTTGGGCCAGTACGGGTTCATGTCCATCGTCTCCGAGCCATAGCACCAGCAGGAGGTGACGGTGATGGTGGCGCCCACGCCTTCATGCTCAAACTTGTCGGCGCATGCGGCCGCTTCGGCCACGCGCCCTATCGTCGTGTCGGCGATCACACACTCAACCGGTGTGCCGTCGGGATAGCGGAGATTCGTGGTGATGAGGTCGGCCACTGCTTTGGCCAGATTCATGGTCTTCTCTTCAAGGCTTTCTCGCACTCCGCCCTGACGTCCGTCAATGGTCGGACGAATGCCGATTTTAGGGTAATTTTTCATGTTGTTCAAGTGATTCAATGATTGGGTTGAAATATAGATTTACAGCTATTTCCGCATAAATGCGTTTTTTCAACAGCAAATGTAATATTTTTTAATCAATTATGCGAGTATAACCGCACATATCAGTCTATTTTTTGAGAATGCAGTTTCTCGGGTTCAATTTCTGTAAAAATAAAAAGAGAGGATCCGGTATTTTGCACCGAACCCTCTCGTTGGAATTTAAAGACCGCATGAGCATGCGGTCACCTTATGCTATTTCTTCAGCACTTTGAAAGCGCCTGCATTTACGCCGTCTTTCGTGATATGTACGATATACACGCCCGAAGGAACGCCGAAATTAATGGCGGCAGTTTCGCCTGCGGCAATATGCATTGAGCGCGACGCCATCTGCATGCCGCTGATGTTGTATACGGAGATTCCATATTCGCCATCGGCATCGGCCATTACGAAGAGAATGTCATTCACCACGTATGTCTTGATATTGTCGCCATCGGCATCGATACCGTCAATTCCTGCGAGATCTTTCACATTGACCACGGGGAGAGCCATGGTGTGTGAACCCAGTTCGTTGGTGAGGGTCAGTTTTCCGCTGTAGACGCCGCTATTTGCATAATTGGCGACAGCACTGCCTTCAGTGGCATTGCCTGTGGCATTTCCAACCTTTGCACCGTTGACCTGGAAGTTTGCGACAGTGACAACCGGGAATGCTGTGCTGGCAAGGAAAGGACATCCTGAGGTGTAGTCATGCTTGGTGTTGACAGGATAGCCCTGAGCGCCGGTATCGGCTCCGGTAATATCATAATAGTATGCGTTGATATTCTTGGATCCACCGACACAAGGAATCACACCTTCGGTATCAGCTACAGTTTCGAAATCCCAGAATGCGAGTACGCTGCCGGGGAGGTTGTTTTTGTCAAGACCTTCAAGTGAAGCCTTCACCTCTTCGGCTGTCATGGCCTTGTTCCATACGGAGAAGTCGTCCAGAACACCTTCGAAGCGTTTGCCGCCGATTTCATTCGATACTTGAGCCGAGCGGCCACCGCCAAGTGACAGGCGGTTGCGTACGGTGTAATCAGTCCACCATTGCGCTGTGCGGCCTTCAGCTGCGTTAAACACTGAATTGGTGGTGTAGGTGTCAGTGTGCACAAGGTTGCCGTCGATATAGATTTCGCGCTTGAACGATGAAGTGCTCAAAGTATATACGAAAGCGAAGTGTGTCCACTTGCCTACGGCAAAGTATGCATCGGTAGGCAGATTCTCGGCTGATTTTGTCGTCTGGGGACCGCCTGTGCCTGCCGAGTTAACTCCGAAGCCATTGTTTATGAATGCAAATGAACCGTTTTCATTGATGTCGGACCACTGCCAGCCACTTTCGCCACCGGTCCAGCCGGCTTCAGAAGCGCGGATGTCGAAGAACTTGGAACTTCCTTCGGGAAGAGCGAGCATTTTTATCCAGCCGGCAACCGAGAACGACTGAGTGCCGTTCAGACCCAGATCATCGGCGTAAACACCGAATTCAACACCACCCAGATGCAGACCGCGTGACGAGAATCCGTCTGCTTCACGGCCGGTGTAGGCGAATGTCACATCGTTGCCTTCCATAATATCCACATCAGAGGTCTGGTTGTTGGCGGTGATGGAAAGGATTTCAGGCAGACGTCCGGTGGCCGCCGGAGTCACGCTGATGCGATTGCTGTAGACGATCGATGCGTTTGCATCGGAGCTGTTGTTGTTGGGTCCGATAACCTTCACGTCATAGTAGCCTGTGGAGGAGAGTCCGTTGCAAGTCCACTCCTTCGATTCACCGTCGCTTTCCGCTACCACATTGCCTGATTTGTCAATAATCTGCCATGTAAACGAGCGCATGGGATCCACAGTTGCGAGAACGAAAGATTCGTCCGGTGTGATAATCTCTTTGCTGATCGTTATATCGTCGGAGTAGACACGTGTGGATGGTACGTCAAGCCAATTTTCAGACCATGCTATCTCCGATTCCTGTGAGTGGTCGAAATTCACGGCTGATACGCCCACGCGAACTTTCGACGAAGAGCAGGGAACGGAATAAAGCATGGCAGCCCAGGTAGTGGTGATTCCGTAAAGCATCGGCTCTCCGCCCTCTTCCTGAGTGTAGATCTTATAGAACACGTTGTTCACTTCGTCGTTGTAGCAGGGACGGCCATTGGCTTTGTCTTCAATGGTGTTGGGTACGTTGAAGATCATTTTCACGTCGACGCCTTTATAATGGTTGCGTTTCACCTCCGCTTTTGTGACAGTAGGAGCCGTGGGGGCGGGATATGAGCCACGTACGATTGAGAATTCTCCGAGATAGATCTGCGCGTTTGACGCATTGTCGAAACGCAATGCAACCATTGCCAGAGTCTTGTTGTCAAGTTCAACATCTGTGCCGACAATAAGTTTGAGAGTCTGCCATTCCTCGCTGTTGGGGCATGTCTCGTTTGTGATTAACGATTTTGCGATCTCGGTGGTCTCAGAGCCTTCGGCGCTCAAAGAGAGATAGGCATTGGCAGAGCCTTTGATGAGCTTGTAGCGCACCACGATTTCATCGCCGGATTTAAGATCATATTTGGTCTTGAGCAGGTGGAGATATTGCTTCGACGATGTAGAGCCGGTGATACTGAGGCAAGAACCGCCCAGATATGCGTCATCCCAGCTGAATGCGGCGGTCATTCCGGTAGCCGCAGTCTTGCCGATGAAAGATGTTGCCCACCACCAGCGCCATGTCGGCATATAGTCCTGAACGCCGATGTTGTACCATTCGATATCGTTCATGCGTTTGCCTTCATAGTTGAAGAACTTGCCGTTGCCAACGTTGAAATTGGTGATGAACGGCTCGTAGCCGAGATCCCAGCTCATAGCCGAGGCTGCGGAGCGGTAACGGGCAAGACCGTGGAAGCCGACGTTGTTGAATTTTGCCTGCGAGTAAGAGGCAAGAGCCGTAGGAGCACTCAGGGGATTGAATGACGATCCGGTGAAATAGTTCTCAAGAGTGAGCTGATAGCACTCCTGTATCACTTCGGGACGGCCGCCCTTGTCGCCGCGTGCGTTCCAGAAATAGTTGTAGTCGTGGGCGCCCCACAGACCGAGGCCGACCGGACTGGCATCGAAGTTCTGCCAATGAGCAAGGCCGGCCGAGCCGCCCTGCATGTTTATGCCGGCGTAGAGTCGTGTCACATCACCACGGGATGCATATGTCGAGCTCGGTTTCAGATTGGTACTGTTCCAGTTGTAGTTGAAAAAGAGCGAAGAACGGTATTTGCCATCGGAGCTGTACCATCCGTCGACATTTCTCTGGGTCAGGCCGCCGTCAAAATTGTAAGCGGCGGTGGCGTATTGTGTTCCGTCGTACCAGATGTTTTCGCGCAGTGTGTAATTGCTCACATTGGGCGTGTTGTTGTAGAGGGTGGTGAGGTTTGACATTATATTTTCATGCACAGTCCCCATGAGAGTTTTCAGCATGGCGGGTGTGAATGTGTTGCGGCTATAGGTGCTGAATTCGGAATTATAAGTCAGACCGTCGTTGCCGAAATACCGCAGCACTTTGGCAGCCATAGCGGGATCCATTTCCGAATAACCTTTGAGCGTGACCTGCTGAGCTGCCGAGGGACTGCCAAAGTCCACCCACAGCATGCCGGCTACACCCACACCGTTTTTGTGGGCCACATCGGCAAAACCGCCGTAGAGCTGTGATATGGAGCACGACCAGTCGCTATAGTTGTCGATATAGCTCCACATGGTGAAGCATTCCGACTCAAATCTGCCGCTTGGCATCGCGCTTCTGGGCCACCCGTTTGAGTCCTTTGCATTGACGGGCACCCACATCATGATGCGGCGTTCGCCGTTGGTGTAATTGGTCTTCACCTGTGTCGCGGTGTTGGTGAAGCGTGCACGTGGTTTCTGACGGGCAATGTAGAAATTGTCGTCATCGGTGATTTTTTGGCTGGAACTCCAGTTTTTTACATAAGTGTAAAAATCCGCTGAAGTTCCGGACGAAATATCACCCTGATACAGATACTGTGCGTTTGCGCCTATGGCTGCGGTCGCACAGAGAAAAAGAAGAGTAATCTTTCTCATAAAAACGAATTATAATTAGGGTTTGCTGTTGATTAAGGTTGGTTGTTTTGAGTCCGGAGCGGAATCGCAGGAAGCAGGGATTCCGCTCCGGAGCAAATGGTTCACGGTCAGAAGTTGCTTCCGGGCACATCCCAGAACACACGTGTGGCCATCAGGTTCTCGCCGCCGAGAGCTTCGAGTCCGGAATTCTGGATGTCTTCCAGACCGGCCTGTATGTCGCCCCAAGGCAGCGGCATGCGGCGTATGATGTCGCCGTATGAGAGCGAACCGTCGCCGAGCTGCGGATTGAGCACAGGGAATATTTTGGGATAGCCGGTGCGGCGAATGTCAGTCCAGGCTTCGTAGCTGTTGGGGAATATGGCTAACCACTTCTGGGTCATGATCTTTTCAAGTTTTGTTTCCTGCGAATCGCCGTCGTCCCATTTCACGCCAATTGTAAGCGTGCCGTCGATGTCGTTGTTGTCAATGGGATCCTCATAGTGGTAGGGCACTGCCTCGGTCACATTCATATAGTCGTCCAGATAACGCTCGTAGTTGCCCGAGTATTCCACAAACACATCGCTGCAGTCGCCGTTGCGTATGCCGCGCTCGTAGAAGAACTGAGCCGTGCCGCCCATGTCCCAGCCGCGGAGAGCGCCCTCGGCACGGTGGAAATCAACCTCGGCCCATTTCATAGCGTAGACAGGCATATACATGCAGTCTTCTGTGGCGAAAGCAGAGAACGCTACACGCGGATTCACGGCATACTGCTGGCCGTTGTACATCTGCAGACCCGCACGCAGTCCGATGATGGCGCTTTCCTTCGGAAGAACCTTTCCGGTGGTTTCGTTCACGAGATCCTCAGAGTTGGGCGTGAGCAGATAGTTTATATAAGGATGCTGCAACTGGGTCACGATGCTTACGAAAGAGGCGTTGGCGCAGATGTCGTGCCAGGAAACTGTAATATTATAAAGCGGATGCCAGTTCCAGTTCTCAGTAACCTTACAGATCACCATCTGGTCGTCTTTCGATTCGATCACACCGCTTGCAACCGCCTCTTCGGCCCATGTTTTGGCTTGTGCCGGATCATACTTGGAAATATGCATGGCCATACGGAGCTTAAGCGAATTGGCAAACCGGCGCCATGTTTCAAACTGCTTGTTCATCGAGATGGCATCATTGTAGGCCATTACCGGTTCCACCAAATCCTTATACCACTGCGGACGTTCGGGATAATGGTCGAGCACGGCCACAATGTCGTCGAGATTTTTGATGATGGAGTAGTAAATGTCCACGCCACGGTTGAACGTGAATGGATTTGACTCTTTGTTGGCTTTGTGATCCACATAGGGAATAGCACCGTAGAGATCGACCATATCAGCCGCTGCATAGTCGAAGATCAGCAGGGCGAGTGCCTTCAGCTCAACAATCGTGTTGGACTCGTCGCGGTTGAGCAGATTGCCGACAAGTCCCTTTATTGAGAGGAAACGTCCGTAGGGACCTTCCCAGAAATCGCGATTGTAGGTATATGTGCTCGACATCTTGCCGCCCCAGTTTTGGGTGCAGGTGGTGTAGCCGGCAAAATTGTCGGTTGTAAGGCTGTTGGTATACTGATACTGGTGGGCTTCGGGCATACCGCCGTCCTTGCCGCCGAGCAGATACAGCTGTGCGGTATAGAACTGGTCGTAGTAGTCGTTCAGCAGCTCCAGAGCGGCCTGTGTCTGTTCCTGCGTAGGCTGGACTGTGTAATCGAGCAGGTCGGCATCGCCGCTGTAAATCACGGGGTCGATTTTTTCCTGAGCTTCGTCAAATTCGTCGCCGGGAGAATCGAAATCCATACATGCCGTAAAGGCAATCACCGGCAATGCGGCGAATAGATATTTCAGATTTGTTATTTTCATGTCGATAGGTTGTTATAATCGGAGATATGTGCGATTAGAATTCGATTTTAAGATTGATGCCGTAACTGCGGGCCGAAGGCATATTGAAAATGTCGAATGCTCCGAGGCCGTTTTTGGTGGAAAGTGCGATGTCGGGATCTGACGGCGCTTTTTTGTAGATGAAGAACAGGTTGCGCCCCACTGCCGAGAGTGTGATGCCTTTTATCACTCCCTTGAAGAGATTACGCATCGTGTAGCTGATGGAAAGCTCGCTCAGACGGAAGTTGGTGGCATCATAGATATATTCTGAGGGCATTACCTGACCGCCGACCATCTCATAATATTCTTTTACGGGGACAACAACGCCGTCAACATACATTCCCGGCTTCTGGACACCGCTTGTCGAAGTCCAGTAGATGCCTTCGCGTTCGGCACGGAGCCGGGCGTCGGCTGAGCGCTGCGATGTGCCTGCATGGTCGAGATATGCTTCGGTAAGTGAGATGAACTTGCCTCCTATGCGGCCGCTGATGAGGAAATAGAGCGACAGATCTTTCCAACGGAGTGTGTTGCTCCATCCGAGATTCCATTTCGAGTTCATGTTGCCGAGGTAAATGAACTTTGTGGTGTCCTTGATGGGCACGCCGAGTGCGGGGTCTATGTATATGGTGCCGTCGTCGTTGCGGCGGAAATCAAGGCCGTACATGTCACCGTAGCTCGCGCCTTCTTCATAGCGCACAGCTATCGATCCTTCGGCTATCAGCTGCTCCATCTTCGAGGGATTGCCCTGTTCGTCTTTGAAGGTCTTCAGAATCTTGTTGTCGTTGTAGGAGAGGTTGATCCCGGTGCGCCACATGAAGTCTTTGGACGCCATGATGTTGTAGCTGACAGTCGTTTCAAAGCCCTGGTTGCGTATGGAGCCGGTGTTGACTGGCTTTGATTTACCTCCGGTGGTGGCGGCAAGGAAATAGCTGTTGGTCAGATTGGTGTTGTAGTAGGTCATATCCCAGTTGAGATTGCTGTTGAAGAGCGAGATATCATAACCTATCTCAAACGATTTCTGCTTTTCGGGCAGAGGGTTGTCGAAATATCCGTAGGGCGACGACGTCAGGGCGCCGTTCACGAGATTGCGGGTGGCCGAGGCATATACCTGATTGGGGATAGAGTTGCCCACTTCGGAATAGGAGGCGCGCAGTTTCAGGTGAGTTATGACATCGGGCAGTTTCACATAGCGGTGTACGAGCGTGTTTGCTCCGATTGACCAATAGCCGTAGTGGTCGGGTGTGCCGCGGTCGGAGAACTGACGGAAAGCACGGTACCAGTCGATACGGTAGCTGCCTTCAAGGTAAACCATGTCATTGTAGCCGACCTGTCCGGTGATAAACCATCCCTGATTCCAGTCCTTGCTTTTGCCGTAGCTTATGCCGTGTCCCATAGTCCACCAATAGGCATCGGGATGGAAATAGTTGACGAGTGTGGGCAGGCTGTTGGAGGTCAGCGGCGGATAGTATGACGATTTGACATACTGGCTTTCGCTGTTGCTGCTGGAAGTGTGTCCTACCCAGCCTGAAGAAGCCGAAACGGAATAGATTTCGTTGAATGTCTTGTTGTATGACGCCATGGCATCTACATACCAGTCTGTCGTGGTTGAGTTGCCGCGACTGTACAGACCATAGTCGTGCATGAATGTCGGATACCATGTGGTGGCATATACGCGGCCGTCGGATTTGGATGACGCATAGTCGATGTTAAGACGTCCCTGCACCATGAGGCCGGGTATGATCTCGTATGATACGACTCCCGAGCCGTAGGCACGGCGCTGAACGTTTTCGCTGCGGTTCATCTTTGAGAGCCAGTAGGGGTTGTTGTTGCCGCCGGTGGGGAATGCCCAGTTCTGCTGCGGACCGCTGAGCTGTATGGTGGTTTCTTTGATCTTTCCGTCTTTGTCCCAGTACGGCTCTTTGTTTGACTCCCATGTGCCGTCGGGAGTGTAGTAGTTGTCGCGGTAATATCCGAAGTCAATGTTGCCAGGCATGCGGTAAAGGTCGTAGAGCGGGTTGAGCACCGTGCCGCCGCCCGGGCGGTTTACAGAACGAGCATACACATAATTGATCGATACGTCCGCCTTCAGTTTGTTGTCAAACATGTTGTAGCTCTGGCGGAACGAGAATGTGTTGCGGTTATAGCTGTTTCCGGGCATCATGCCTTTGGCGTTTGAGTTGGCATACGAAAAATATGTCTTCACCTTTTCCGTGCCGCCCTGTATGGCTATGGAGTTGTTCCATGTTGTGCCCGTGCGGAAGAATTCGCTCACGTCGTCAGCCGCGTAGTTGCGCAATCTGGCTCCGGGGTAGGCAAGCTGTTCGTCGGTGTATTCGCCGATTTTCGTGCCCCATGCGCCCAAAGGCATGTTGTATCTGATGGTGCCGTCGTTGCTGTCTTTGATCACTGTTACCTGCGAGCCATAGATGCGCTGGATTTCGGGGGTGACCAGAGGACGCTCGAAGGTGACATTTGAGTTGACGGTCACACCGATAGTGCCCTGACGTCCTTTCTTGGTGGTGATCATGAGCACGCCGTTGGCTGCCGCCGAGCCGTAAAGTGCCGCCGCATTGGCGCCCTTGAGCACGTTGATGCTTTCGATGTCGTCGGGGTTGATCAGCGACAGCACGTCACCGCTCTCCGACTCGGCCGTATAGCCTAAGCCTGAGCCGCCGTCGAAACCGCCGCCGCTGGCCGATCCGCTCATGGGAATTCCGTCGATCACCACAAGTGGTTCGTTGTTGCCCATGATCGACTTGTTGCCGCGCAATAGGATTTTCGACTTGCCGCCCGCACCGCCGGCACTTTGGGTGATTGTGACGCCGGACACCTTGCCGCTCAGGGCGTTGACGAAGTTGGCGTCCTGCACTCTCATCAGTTCATCTCCTTTTATGCTTTGGGTGGCGTAGGTGAGCGACGACTCTTTGCGCTGGATGCCCATGGCTGTCACCACTACTTCGCCAAGCTGCTGCGCGTTAAGGTTCATCTGGATATCGAGAGGTGTCCCGTTCCATGTCACTTTTACCGGATCATACCCGATGGAAGTTATCTCCAACACCTCGCCGGTTTTCATGTTCGATATGGAGAATTCCCCATCGATGTTGGTCGCGCCTACTTTTGTCGGCTTGCCGACAACTCTTACGGTGGCCCCTATCATGGGTTCGCCCAATTCGTCCTTTACCACACCTGTCGCCGTGGTGGATGCCTGTTGCGCACTCGGATTCTGTGGAGCCGCTACCGTCGCATCCGGGGATGTCAAGGCCACAACCGCGGCAAATGATGCCGCAAAAATTTGTTTGCTTGCTGATTTGATTGGTTTTAGCATAAGGTAACTAAATAAATATGAAATTGTTGTTGTTCGTGCATTTCGTTCTGCGCTCGTTTCCTGTATGCAGTTGATTAAATAACAGATACTTTTCCATGGTATATGCCGAAAAACAAGGCATAATTATGCGCTATAGCTTTTGCTGTTGTTTGCAGAAGTACACATCTTTTATCAATTTACCTCCCCCTATTTAGTTAAAAGATGTTGATTTTAGCAACATCCGGACATGCATGACGGAATATGCAGCCCCGTCGGATTTCGCCGCTTTCACTGCGGCTTCAGCGCCCGTAATCGCGTAGTCGCTTTTCATCCTGTAAGATACGGTGCGCATTTCTTTTCGGTGAACATAGTCGCCGAAGTGTGTGTTTGCTAATTAAGCATCATATCATCGGGCATATCGCCGATCGACACCGTCCCCGCGGCTTTATACCTATTTATTGGATTCATGGATAGACAATACTCCGTTTTATGAAAAAGATATTCATTGTTTCGACCCTGCTTCTGTTCTCAGCCATGGGTGTCACTGCGCGCGACACCGAGCTGTCCGTTTCCTATGGCGCGATGCCCGCCATGAAATCGCTCGGCGTCTACCATAACCATTGGCACGATCTCGACTGCTGGGGCTCGGCCAATTTCACCATCGACCACAAATTCGCCCCCGGCCTCTGGATCGGTCTGGGCTATACTTATTCGTCGGCCGACTCAGATCACGCTCTCGACGGCCGCTACGGCAAGGTGACATGGCACGGGCTCATGGTCAACGTCCGCTACGAATGGCTTCACCGCGGTCCGCTGACCATGTACACTCATGTCGGCATAGGTGCGCTGGTCCAGTACTATTCCCCGTCGTGGGAAGACTCCTACAATCGCACCAACATGGCATTCCAGCTGTCGCCCATCGGGCTACAGGTCGACATCGTCCCTCAATTCGGCCTCTTCGCCGAAGCGGGCTACGGCGTCCAGGGCATCATCAAAGCCGGCCTGCGGATCGGTTTCTGAGTCAATCGGCCGACGCCTCATTGATGTCGGCGTCTGAGAATACTTCGAGCGGCCTGTAGAGATCATCGCTGAACTCGCGGTAGTCATAGATCTTTTCTTCGCCGTCGTAGCATTCAAGCAGCGTGCAGTGTCCTCCCCATACGTGCATCGGAGTCGAAGGAATGGTGGTGTTATAGTTGGGGGTGATGTTGAATAGCGGGCCTATGCCTTCCACCCAGTAATCATAGGGCGCTTTTTCAAAGAAATAAAAGCCCGACCACACTTTTGCAGCCCGTCGCTCTTTGCCCATGAGGGTTATGATGCCACGGCTTATGATCGTGATGTCATACAGCGTCAGGCTGGTCGCGCCCTCAGCGGGAAATATGTCGTAGAGCAGTTTGAATTCATATGTGGGATTGTTTACCGTATAGGGACGGGTTTTCCATAATTGGTAAATTTTGCTGCCGTCTTCATACATCACATACGGGTCGGGATACGGGCCGTCGTCGTTGTAGACCCGTATCGTTTTAGCCGCAATGCCTTGCACCACAGTGTCACCCGCGACTTCCTGCGTGAATGTTTCTTCAGCCTTCGGCGTAAAATCAGAATTATAGGTGGTGGTTCTCTTCACCCATCTCTTGCCGTCGGTGAATATCGGCCGTATCATTTCCGGAAGTGGTTCCACTTTTGCTATCGGCTCGGGATCCGGTTCTCTCAGTGCGTTGCTCTCTGAATCGCATGCAACGCCCACTCCGCTCAGCAGTGCCGTAGCGCAGAATAATAAAATCGCACTCTCTTTCATGGCTGTTTTCGTTTTATGGTTATTTTTTGATGAGTTGTTTTTAATGTGCGGATACAAGAAAGCGGTTTCGAGCCTTTGTTATTGGATATTTGTGTTGGCAAGAATGAGAAAAGTCATTGATTGATGATCGGATCCATGTGATACACACAACGCAATTTAAGTAAAAAATAAAGATATAAACAATCTTTGAATGTTTTTTTGTTTTTTTTAGCATTGTTTTGCTTTGGGACGGAGTTTTTGGCTGATAATCCGCAATATACCGACAAAAAAGAACGGAAACGTGACAGATGCACGCTTCCGTTCTGTTAAGCGGTCAGGTCGGTAGGTTATTCTTCGCGTACGAGATTGAATTTTGCGGAAATCTCTTTCTGGTCGATGGCCTGACGCACGTTGAAGCGGCGTCGCTGCGGCAGGTAGCCCGGTTTTTCGCATGTGATCTCGATCTGCACGTCGCCCGAGTTCTAAATGCATTATCGCCACAAAGATAATGTATTTGACATAAGTAAGTCGTAAAAATTATTATATACTAAGCCGCATGGGCAAAATTGATGTTG
>OHBU01000402.1_pt1 | contig 17343 bp, 19 predicted proteins | sample 1577421 | NCBI WGS metagenome assembly OHBU01 (sample SAMEA3879550, study PRJEB24766) | human gut metagenome | biome: human-associated habitat; feature: feces | place: USA | collected 1985/1987 | reverse complement strand
CTCAACTTGCGAAACTTGCTCGAAAATCCACCGCCCTGACGTTAACATATTTTGTTGGATGGGGTCTATCTTGAGTATAACTCTTTGTGCAGACAATAAAAAATGCTCTTCCGCGTTATAAAATGTGATGAACTGTATCCGTTACATATTGCTTGCATTAGCGTCAGTGTTCGCGGTGATTATGCCGATGGAATCCGTGGGGCAAAAGCTCAACGACAAACTGATGAACCGTCCGTATGCCGACCAGCGCCGCTGGCATCTCGGCTTCTCGGTCGGCGTCCACACGCAGGATATGAGCTTCACCCACAACGGCTTCACAACTGATGCAGGCGAGACATGGTTTATGGAACAGCCCTCATTCTCGCCCGGATTCTGTGTCAACGGTCTGGTCGACTTCCGGCTCAACGACTATTTCAGCCTCCGCCTGTCGCCCGGTATGTATTTCGGCAACCGCGACATCAAGATGCTCGACACGACCAACGGCAACACCGCCTCGCAGAATCTCAAATCGGTCTACATCGTGGCGCCTGTCGATCTGAAGTTTGCAGCACAGCGTTTCCGCAACGTCCGCCCCTATCTTGTAGGCGGCGTTATGCCGGCATTCGACGTGTCGAAAAAGCGCAGCGACTATCTGAAGCTCAAGACCTTCGACTGCTATCTTACCGTGGGCTTCGGCTGCGACTTCTATCTGCCGTTCTTCAAGCTCAATCCCGAGATAAAATTCTGTTTCGGCCTTGCCGATGTGATACAGCACGACCGCCCCGATCTTGTCGATGATCCCGACCGGATGAAGATAACCCAGTCATTGAAAAAAGCCACCTCGCAGATGGTGGTGCTCACATTTTATTTCGAATGATCAGCACAGCACTACATTACATACGCACAGCATTCTTAGCGGCAGTGGCAATATGCTCGTCGGCAGTGGCTTATGCGCAGACCGACCAGCAGTTCACGCAGTATTTCGAAGTGCCGTCGCTCTATAACCCCGCGGCGATAGCCACCACCGACAGCATCCGCATCCGCGTCGGCGGCCGCCTGCAGTGGGTTGGCATCGACAATGCCCCCAAAGGCTTCATAGCCACGGCCAATATGCCGCTGAAACTCTTCGGCAAGCGTTTCGGCGTGGGCGTGCTCGCGCAGCAGGAGTCGGCCGGCCTGTTCCGCAATCTCACCGTAGGGCTGCAGGCTGCCTATAAGCAGAAAATTTTCAAAGGCGAGCTTACGGCCGCCGTGCAGATCGGCTTTGCCAACGAAGTGTTCAAAGGCTCCGAGGTGTATATCCCCGACGATGACGACTATCACGAAAGCACCGATGAGGCTATCCCGCAGACCGACGTTTCGGGCAACGCCCTCGACCTCGCCGTGGGCGTGGGCTACGTGCACCGTTGGTTCTGGGCGGGCCTGTCATGCACCCACATCAATTCGCCGACAATCTCGTTTTCCGACGACAACGGCACCACCGGCAGTACGACCGGCGGTACGACCGGCAGCGGTACCACCACCGGCGGCGAATCGGCCAAAAACTATGAGTTTCAGTTGCGTCGCACACTCTATTTTATGGGTGGCAGCAATATTCCGATAAAAAACACGTTATTTGAAGTGATGCCGTCGGTGTTGGTGAAGAGCGACTTCACCTTCACCCGCGTTGAAGTCACCGGACGTGTGCGCTATAAAAAGTTTCTCACGGCCGGCATCGGCTATCGTCACGACGACGCCGTGTGTGCCATGCTTGGCGCGGAGTTCAAGGGATTTTACATAGGCTACAGCTATGACTATCCCGTGAGCGCAATATCCAAAGCGAGCAGCGGCAGCCACGAGCTGGTTCTGGGCTATAGCCTGAAGCTCAACCTGTCGGGCAAGAACAACAATAAACACAAGAGTATACGCATAATGTAAAATATGAAAAGAATAACTCTCTATTCGCTAATAATAATGACGCTGGCCGCTACAGCAGGCTGTGCGTCAGGTCCGCGTAATTCCTCGGGCGGTGAAGTGACCGGAGTCAGCGCCACCTCATGGGCTGAACCCACGCCTTACGGCATGGTGTTGGTGAGCCGCGGCTCTATCAAGGCCGGTCCGCAGGAGCCCGACAGCGCCTGGAATCTGCGTGCCGACTCGCGCGGCATTTCCGTCGACGCCTTCTGGATGGACGAAACCGAGGTTACCAATTCGAAATACAAGCAGTTCCTCTTCTGGGTGCGCGACTCCATCATCCGCGAGCGTCTGGCCGATCCGGCTTACGGCGGCAACGAAGAATTCAAGCTTGAGGAAGACCGCGAAGGCAACCCCATCAAGCCCTATCTCAACTGGAGCAAGCCTATTCCGTGGCGCAACGCCAACGAGGATGAGCAGCGTGCCATCGAGAGCGTTTACCGCACCAATCCCATCACCGGTGCGCGTGAACTCGATCCCGAGCAGATGAACTACCGCTACGAGATCTACAACCACACCGAGGCCGCCAAGCGCAAACACCGCCTCAACCCGGCCCGTCGCGAATACAACACCGACCGCCCCGTGCCCACCGATGTGCCCATCATCTCCAAGGATACGGCATATCTGACCGACGACGGCGAGATCGTGCGTCAGACGATCACACGCGGTCTGACCGGTGATTATGACTTCCTCAACACCTATATTGTCAACGTTTATCCCGACACCACCGCCTGGATCAACGACTTCGACAATGCCTACAACGAACCTTACGTGCGCATGTATTTCAATCACGGCGGCTACAACGAATATCCCGTTGTGGGCGTGAGCTGGGAACAGGCCAACGCCTTTGCCAACTGGCGCACCGACTATCTGCGACGTTCGCTCGGCTCGGTGGGCGTTTATGTAGAGCCTTACCGACTCCCCACCGAGGCCGAATGGGAATTTGCGGCTCGTGCTGGCGTCAGCGACAACAAATATCCCTGGGAAGGCGATCTGCCGCTCACCGAGGAGAAGGGATGTTTCTATGCCAACTTCAAGCCGCAGGAAGGTAACTATGTGCAGGACGGCCACCTCATCACATCGCGCGTAGGCACTTATGCGCCCAATGATTTCGGCCTTTACGACATGGCCGGCAACGTCAGCGAGTGGACTTCGACGGCTTATAACGAAAGCGTCAGCAAGCTCACGAGCGACATGAACCCCGAATACCGCTACGACGCCGCCAAAGAGGATCCCTACAAGATGAAACGCAAAATCGTGCGCGGCGGCTCGTGGAAGGATGTGGCTCACAACATACGGTCGGATATCCGCATGTGGGAATACCAGAACGAGCAACGCTCCTACATAGGTTTCCGCTGCGTGCGCTCACAGATAGGATTCGCACGCGGTCAGAAGATCAAGAAATAACTCTCTCCGGCCAAACCGCAGATCACAGACATTTATAATCAGACATAACACAATCCGACTTCAATGGGAAAGATAAGAAGATATAAAAATCGCGTGGAGCGTTTTCTCTCAGGCGAGAAAGGACAGCGCTTTTTCAACTTCGCCTACAGTATAGGCGCCGCTATCGTCATCTGGGGCGCCCTCTTCAAGATCCTTCACCTGCCGGGCGGCAACACGCTGCTTTCGGTGGGTATGGGTACCGAGGTGCTGATGTTTATTCTCACCGCTTTCGACCGTCCGCCGAGAGAATACAACTGGGAAGAAGTGTTTCCCGTGCTTTCGTCGAAGGATCCCGACGACCGGCCTGATTTCGCCGGAGGCAACGGCAGTGTCGTGATCGGCGGTGCCGCAGCATCCGCAGTCCCCGCCGCCAAGGCTGTCAGCGCAGTGCCTGCTGCTGCCGCTTCAGACGCCGAGCCCGGATCGCTCGATGCCGTCACCGAGCAGTATATTGCCCAGATGGCTGCCACCACCGAACAGATGAGCCGTCTGCTCACCACCACCGAGGCTCTCAACCGCGTGAGCGAGACGCTGCTCGAAAGCTATCGCGCCATCACCGAGAACTCCGAAAATATCACCCAGAGCTCAACGGGCTACGTAGAGCAGATGCAAAACCTCAACCGCAACATCAGCGGCCTCAACACCATCTACGAGATTCAGCTCAAGAGCGTCAGCTCGCAGCTCGATGCCATCGACAGCGTAAACCGCGGCATCAAGGAAATCAGCACCATGTATGAGAACACTGCCGACGCCAGCGCCCGCTACTGCCGCGAGAGCCAGCAGATGGCAGCATATATGGCACAGCTCAACCAGGTGTATGCCAAGATGCTCAACGCAATGACCGTCAACATGTATGCCGCCGCACCGATGGCCGCTCCCGCCGCACCGGCACCCGAGCAGCCCGCCGCCCCCGGCGCCGAAGCATAGTGAGAGCTAAACAGTGTAAAAGATTAAACCGATAGGAAATGGCTCAAAGCAACGTACGACTGTCGCCGCGTCAGAAGATGATCAACCTGATGTACATCGTTCTGACCGCCATGCTCGCTCTTAACGTATCGAGCGACGTGCTTGACGGCTTCACTCAGGTTGAAGCCGGATTGTCGCGCACGAATGCGACGGTCAATGAGCGCAACGGCGCCCTTTATGCACAGCTCGAGGCCTTCGCCATGCAGAACCCCGAGAAAGCGGGCGCATGGCTTGAAAAGGCCAACGAAGTGCGCAAGGAGTCGCAGCGCATGTATAATCTCATCGACTCTTTCAAACTCGAAATAGCTCGCAAGGCCGACGGCGTCAACGGCAATCCCGCCAGTCTGGAAAACCGCGAAGACCTCGAGGCGGCATCCGTGATAATGCTCAACCCCGCCACACGCAAAGGCGAAGCTCTGCGCGGCGAGGTCGACAGCTTCCGCACCTATGTGAAATCGATCGTTGTGGATTCGGTCAAGCGCGCCAACATCGACAAAGCTCTTTCGACCGCTCCGTTCCGACGCCCGGGCGTTGTGGTGCCTCAGACGTGGGAAGAGGCCAAATTCGATAACCAGCCTGCTGTGGCCGCCATAACCCTACTGACCAAATTGCAGAACGACATCCGTTATGCCGAAGGCGAGGCTCTTGCCACCCTTCTCAGCCAGGTCGACGCCGGCGATGTGCGTGTCAACGAGATGAACGCATTCGTCATCCCGCAGTCGCGTATGGTGATGCGCGGCGGACGCTACACCGCCGATATAGTCCTCGCAGCCGTCGACACTACCGCACGTCCGGTGATCTATGTCGGAGGCAAGCAGATGGGATCGGGACACTACGAATTCACCGCAGGCACTCCCGGCACATATGATTATTCAGGATATATAGAAGTGCCCCACGGCGACGGCACCATATCGAAGCACGCCTTCTCGTCGTCGTACACCGTGATCGAACCCACAGCCACCGTGTCGGCAACGATGATGAACGTGCTTTACGCCGGCATCAACAACCCCATAGGCATCTCGGTACCCGGCGTAGCGGCATCGGGCGTCAGCGCCTCGATGACCAACGGCACGCTGACAAAGAACGGCGATCACTGGATAGCCCGCCCCTCAAAGGTGGGAGCCGAAGCCGTGATCACCGTGACGGCAACGATCGACGGACGCTCGCAGACTGTCAACACCACCTCGTTCAAGGTGCGCAAACTGCCCGATCCTGTGGCATTTATCAACATACCCGGCGCCAACGGCACCACCGAGCGATATAAAGGCGGCCGCGCATTGTCGAAGTCGGCCGTTCTCAACGCCAAGAGCCTCGACGCCGCCATCGACGATGATATGCTCAACATCGACTTCCGCGTCACCGGATTCGACATCGTGATGCTCGACTCCAACGGCGACGCAGCCCGCGAGCGTTCGAGCGGCGCCAATTTCTCGCAGCAGCAGAAAGACCGCATCCGGCGAATGACGAAAGGCATATTCTACATCTCCAACATCAAAGCCATAGGCCCCGACGGCATAGAGCGCACGCTCTCGCCCGTTGAAGTGAGGGTTGGCCACTGATTCCAATAAAGAAACAACGAAAGAAACATCACTATAGAAAAGATGAAAAAGATAAAACGACTGGCACTGACCATTTGCGCCATAGCGGCCGCCACTGTCATAGCACTGCCCGCAACGGCGCAGGACTCCGGCAGCACGGCCACGATGCGCCGCGGCTCGCGTGACAAAAAGAAAGACGAAACGCCCGGTGTGACAACCCGCATGCAGCAGCGCATGACCACCGAGCCGGCGTCGGACGCCGATCTGGCCTGGATGAAAGTGATCTACCGCAGTCTGGACCTCAACAAAGACGAGAATGCGCCGCTCTACTTCCCCGAGCAGCCCGTCGACGGCAACGAGAGTCTCTTCCGCATCATCATGCGCCTTCTTGCTTCGGGGCAGATTGACGCCTATGAATACAACGACAGCGGCGAGGATTTCTCCGACAATGCCAAGGTGAAGGTGCGCGATGTGCTTGACCGCTACAACATCCTCTATAAGGATGGCCGCGGCAGCAGCGAACGCCACCCGAAATTTGAGATCGAGGCTGTAGACGTGCCGGCCACGGAAGTGCTGAGCTACTATATCATAGAACGCTGGGAATTTGACACACGCACCAACCGCATGCGTGCACGTGTCGAGGCCATCTGCCCGATACTCCACCGCGACGACGACTATGGCATGAGCGCCCTGAAATACCCGATGTTCTGGGTGAAATACGATGATCTCCGTCCGTATCTCTCGACACAGAACATCTTCATCTCCGACGCCAACAACCGCCCCTCGTGCACCTACGACGATTATTTCCAGCTCGGACTCTACAAAGGCGATATCTACAAGACCCGCAACCTGCGCAACCGCTCGATGCGTCAGCTCTATCCCAATCCCGACGATATGGCCCGCGCTCAGGACAGCATCCAGCGTCAGCTCGACACGTTCGAAGATAAGCTGTGGGTGCCTTCGCTTGAAGAACTGGAGGCAGAGCGCGAACGTCTGGCAGCTCTTGAAGATGCCGAAGCCGAGGGCGACTCAACAGCCGTGGCCGCAACAACTGAAAAGCCGAAAGGACGGTCATCGACAACACGCCGCGGCACTCCCAAGAAGGACAAGAAGCCGGCCGTGAAAGCCAAACGCGGCAAGTCGAAAGCTCCCAAGACCAAAGAATCAAAATCGACAACTGCTCCGCGACGCAGCGTACGCGACCGCAAGCGCTGATTAAGAACATAACATCCCGGCGGACGCATCCCGGAACAAGGATGTGGCCGCCGGCGTTGGTTCTATAAACTGATACCGAACACTTTAAAACAACAAAATACAATGGATAGCCGCGATATCGATATAAAACTGCTGCAGATAAGCGAAGTGAAGGAGTTCACTCACGTCAACCGCTGGGAACTGATGCTTTTCCGCGGCGGAGATGTCGACGTTGAGCTTTCAACCGAGTTCAGGCGCAATACGTCGAAACACACCATCATTATGCGGCTGGGCGCACACTACAATACACTGCGTTCGCAGATACGCCGGCGCCTGCTTGATTATGTGATAGATGTCGAATTCAGCGTCAGCGCTCTCGACGGCATGGCCGACATGGAGTATCACGAGCTGCTTATCACGCCCGGACTGCTGCGCATGATGTTGAGCATATCCATCGGCGCTATCCGCGGCATGATCGCGCTGCGCACGTCGGGATCGGCTCTTGCGCCTTATCCGCTGCCGCTTTTCAACCTCGACAATCTCATTGAGAATATCGAGGACAAAACCGTAGAGATCTGACCGGCCGGGGGTGAGCCGCATCATTCCTTGTCGAGGCGCTGCTGGAGCAGCGCTAAGAATTCGTGGCTTTTCAAGCCCCAGCGCGGGGAGATGAGGAGCGACGCGGGCGATTGCGATACAAACCGTTCGATGCTGATGTCGGGACGCAGCTTCCGGAGGATTTCGCAGCAGAGGTCGGCATAGCTTTCGGCCGAAAAAGTTTCCACAGTAATTTCCCCTTTTTCAATCATAGATGCCAGCGGTGTGCCGCGCACTATCTGCAGTTGATGAAATTTCACCACTTCGACCGGCAGGGCGTTGATGCAACTGATGGTGCGCATCATGTCGGCGCGGCTTTCGCCCGGAAGACCGAGGATGAGATGGAGCCCGACGGGAATACCGACGCCTGCAGTGCGACGCACGGCATCGGCGGTGTCCTTCCATGTGTGGCAGCGGTTGATGAGGGAGAGCGTTGAGTCGACGGCCGATTCGGCGCCATATTCGATCATCACGAAATGCTCGCGGGCTATGGCCTGCAGCTCGGCCAGCAGGGCGTCGGGCATGCAGTCGGGGCGTGTGCCGATGATCACGCCTTCAACACCGGGCTGTGCGAGAGCCTCCCGGATGAGCCGCACGACATCGCCGACCGGACCGTTGGTCGATGTGTAGCTCTGGAAATAAACCACATAGCGCATGTCGGTGTATTTCCGTGCAAAAAACCGTTTGCCTTCCTCTATCTGCCGGGGTATTGACCCGGCTTTCAGCGCATAGGCGGGGCTGAAAGCGGAATTGTTGCAATAGATGCAGCCGCCTGTGCCCTTTGACCCGTCGCGGTTTGGGCATGTGAATCCGGCATGAACCGTGATTTTCTGGATCTTGCCGGGCAGATATCGTGCGATGTATTGTGCGAATGACCGGATTTCGGCTTGTGGCATGGCGGGCAGGGGATAGTGATGGATTGCAGGCGCGGGCATGGTCAGAGCAGATGTGTGGTCTGCTGCTGAAGCAAGCTGTCGAGGATCACCATGGCAGCCATGGCCTCGACCACAGGCACGGCACGCGGCAGCACGCACGGATCGTGGCGCCCGCGCGCATGAAGTGTCGTCGGCTTACCGTCGTCGGTCACGGTGACCACATCGCGCAGCAGCGTGGCCACTGGCTTGAATGCCACGCGGAAATAGATATCTTCACCGTTTGATATGCCGCCCTGTATGATTGGTGAGGGTGTGGATGCGTCCATCGCCGCCGGTGATGAAGCTGTCGGTCATCTCGCTGCCCAGTTTGCCGCAGTCGTCGAAGCCCATGCCGTAATCGAAACCTTTGGCAGCGTTGATCGACATCATCGCGGCGGCGAGACGGGCCTGCAGCTTGTCGGCAACGGGATCGCCGAGCCCGGGGGGACAGCCTTTGATGACGCCGGTGACCACACCGCCAATAGTGTCGCCGGCACCCTTTACGCGTTTGATCAGCTCGATCATCCGGTGTGCGACCTTTACGTCGGGACACCGCACGGCGTTGCTGTCGATCATTTCCGGATCGATGTGCCGGTAGGAGGCGGGTAAGATGATATCGCCCACTCTTGAAGTGTAGGCGAATATGGTGATGCCTTTTGTCTGGAGAGCCTGTCGTGCCAGCTCGCCGCCCACTATGCGCGAGGCCGTTTCGCGGGCCGAGGAGCGTCCGCCTCCGCGGTGGTCGCGCAAGCCGTATTTTTCCGTGTAGGTGAAATCGGCGTGCGACGGGCGGAAGGTGTGCCGCAAATCGTCGTAGTCGTTGGAATGACTGTCGGTGTTGGCGATGGTGAATCCGATCGGCGTTCCGGTGGTGACACCTTCAAAGATGCCTGACAGGAGGGTCACTTCGTCGGCTTCGTTACGCGCGGTGACTATTTCGGATTGTCCGGGACGGCGGCGCTGCATGGCCCGGCACAGACGGTCGGTGTCGATGGCGATGCCGGCGGGCATGCCGTCGATGACGCCGCCAATGGCGGGGCCGTGTGATTCGCCGAATGTGGTGAGGCGGTATATCTCTCCAAAGGTGTTCATTGCTGTGTGTCGGTGGTGAGGTCGGCGACGGTCGACCGTGTGAAACTGATGAGATCGGCGGGAGCGATGGCTATCTGAAGGCCGCGCACTCCGGCGCTCACGAATATGGTGTCGTAGTTGAGTGCCGATTCGTGGATGAATGTGGAAAACGCTTTCTTCATGCCGATGGGCGAACATCCGCCGCGGATGTAGCCGGTGAGCGGGAGCAGCTCTTTCATCGGTATGAGATCGGCCTTTTTGGCTCCGGCGGCGCGGGCGGCCTTTTTCAGATCCACCTCGCAATCGCCCGGCACTACGCACACGAAGTGGCCGGCGCGTTCGCCGAAGAGCACGAGTGTCTTGAACACCTGGCGGATGTCCTCGCCAAGCTCGGCGGCCACATGATCGGCTGCGAGATTGTTTTCATCCACAGCGTAGGGGATGAGGCGGTAAGCGATGCCCGCACGGTCGAGAAACCGGGCGGCGTTGGTCTTGTTTATATGTGCCATGATGTGCGTTTTTGTCGTTTCAGTGCAAAGATAAAACAAATTCTTCAACTTTTTCGGGGGTTATTGCGTTTATAGTTTCAAATAACCAAAATTCATTTAATGTCCCTTTTAACTATTTTATTGGTATGAAAAAAATAATGATCGTCCTTTTAGTCCTTTTCGGGCTCACAACAAGCGCTTCGGCTCAGAAAATGAACCTCTCGCTCAGTTACGGCGGATACACTCTGATGGATGCTGCCGATTATCATGACGGATGGCATGGAGTGAACACGGCGTGGGGCGGTGTCACCGTAGCTTTCAATGTGAAGCTGACCCGCAATTTCCAGATCGGCCCTTCGTACACCTTCTCCAGCACCACGACCAAGGGCCCGGAAAGCAGCAAGATCGCCTATCATGCAATCATGCTCAATGGCCGCTATGATTATTACCGCAACAGCATAGTGAAACTCTACGGCCACTTCGGTATCGGCGCCGAGATATCCCATCTCCAGCCGCGTTTCGGCGACGCCTACAATAAAGGCTATTTCGCTTTTCAGCTGTCGCCGGTCGGCGCCGACTTCGATGTCACCCGTTCGTTCACCATTTTCGGTGAGCTCGGCTTCGGCGTTCAGGGCCTTCTGCAGGTTGGCGGACGCATAAATTTCTGATATTAACGGCACTGCCGAAAGATGGCAGATTAATATAGCAAGATATGAACGACCGACTTTCCTATGAAGAAAAAAAGGAATTGCCCGACAGCGTTTTCGGGCTTCCTGACCGACGGGAATATCCGATGCCCGATGCCGCACACGTGCGTGCCGCAGAAGCCTATTTCCGTTATTGTCCCGACGATCTGAAGCCACAGCTCGCCCGCGCAATTCTCAAACGGGCACGCGAATATGGCGTCAGCATCCATAGTCCGGAGGTGATTTCCGCTGCCAACAGGCTTTAAAATCGAAGTATCTTTCAGTCACAAGCATTGTGACGCAAACCCTATAAGGGTCGGGCAGATTTTAACTGTCCGGCCCTTAAGCGTCATGTTAGGCGCGGAATGTTGTTGACGTTAGTTTGTGGTGTTTGGGAAAAAAGAGTAAATTTGCATGAAATATCACAACTTAACAGACAATTGACGATGAACATAGCTATAGTTGGTGCCAGTGGCGCTGTCGGACAGGAATTTATCCGAGTGCTTGAGGAACAGAATTTCCCCGTTGATCAGCTTACACTTTTCGGGTCGAAGCGCAGTGCCGGCCGCACATACATATTCCGCGGCAAGCCTTACACGGTTAAGGAGCTGAAGCACGGCGACGATTTCAAGGATATAGATATCGCATTCACATCGGCCGGCGCTTCGGTGTCGAAGGAATATGCTCCGACAATCACGAAGCACGGGGCGCTGATGATCGACAATTCGAGTGCCTTCCGCATGGACGCCGACGTGCCTCTGGTGGTGCCGGAGGTGAACGGTGACGACGCTTTCAACACGCCGCGCCGCATCATCGCCAATCCCAACTGCACTACCATCCAGATGGTGGTGGCACTGAAACCGATCAACGACCTGAGCCCCATCACCCGCGTGCATGTGGCCACCTATCAGGCCGCTTCGGGTGCCGGCGCTGCCGCTATGGACGAGCTCGTGGCACAGTACGGGCAGCTTCAGCGCGGCGAGAAGCCTACGGTGGAGAAGTTTGCCTATCAGCTTGCCTATAACGTGATTCCGCAGGTCGACGTGTTTACCGACAACGGCTACACGAAGGAGGAGATGAAGATGTTCAATGAAACTAAGAAGATCATGCATGCGCCCGACCTCAATGTGAGCGCCATGTGTGTGCGTGTGCCGGTGATGCGTGCCCACAGCGAGGCTGTGTGGGTGGAGACGGAGCAGGCTCTCGACCTTGATGCCGTGCGCGAAGCGTTTGCACATGCCGAGGGTCTGGTGGTGCTCGACCGTCAATCAGGATCCGGTGTTCGTGGGCCGTCTGCGCAAGGATCTCACCAACGAGCGCGGAATCACATTCTGGATCGTGGGCGATCAGATCAAGAAAGGCGCGGCGCTGAATGCCGTGCAGATCGCACAGTATATCATTGCACACAAGAAATAAAAAGACGCTTCGGCGATGATAGCGGCAGCATTGACAACGGCAACGGCGCAACCGCTCGTCACCTCGCCGGTGGCGATATTTCTCGTTGTGCTCTCTCTGATTCTGCTCGCGCCGATGTTGCTGACGCGCATCAAGATCCCTCATGTGATCGGACTGATCGTGGCCGGCGTGATAGTGGGGCCTTACGGTTTCAACGTGCTGTCGCGCGACATGAGCTTCGAGGTGTTCGGACAGGTGGGTCTCTTCTATCTCATGTTCCTGGCGGGAGTGGAGATAGATATGTATCACCTGAAGAAGAACATCCGGCGCGGCTTCGTGTTCGGGCTCTTCACCTTTGCCATACCGGTGCTCGTGGGTGTGCCGGCGGCCATGGTGCTGCTGCATCTCGATGCGGTGGCGGCCATGATGCTGGCTTCGATGTTTGCCGCCCACACGCTGCTGGCCTATCCTATAGTCTCGCGTTTCGGACTGACAAAAAATCCGGCCGTCGTGATAGCCATCGCGGGCACCATCTTCACGGTGCTCGGCTCGCTGATGGTGCTGGCCGGTGCCGTGGGCGTGGTGCGCGACGGCGGTTTCGATGTCGTGTCGACGCTTCAGCTTGTTGGGATGCTGGCGCTTTACTGCGTGGTGATATCCTACATCTATCCGCGCCTCACGCGATGGTTTTTCAAACGCTATCACGATGGCATCATGCAGTTTGTCTATATCCTCGTGATGGTATTTCTGGCCGCGCAGGCAGCTATAATGATAAGGATCGAGGGTGTGTTCGGCGCGTTTTTCGCCGGGCTGGTGCTCAACCGCTACATCCCGGGCCGTTCGCCGCTGATGTCGCGCATCGAGTTTGTCGGCAACGCCATCTTCATACCATATTTCCTGATAGGTGTGGGCATGCTCATCAACGTGCGTGTGCTCACGTCGGGATGGGGAACGCTCTATGTGGCTGCGGTGATGAGTGCCGTGGCCATGGCCGGAAAATGGCTTGCCGCTTTCGTCACGCAGAAAATATTTAAGATGCGGGCTATCGACCGGTCGATGCTTTATCAGCTGTCCAACGCCCACACGGCGGTGGCGCTCGCCGTGGTGATGATCGGCTATGATATGGGGGTGTTGGGCGTGGAGATACTCAACGGTACGGTGCTGATGATCCTGGTGACATGCACGGTGTCGTCGGTGGGTACGTCGCGTGCCGCCTCGCGGCTTAAAGTGCTGTCACTGAATTCGCCGGATGCCGTAGTGGGCGCCGATGCCCCGAAAGAGGCCGGCATACGCACGCTCATACCGGTGGTCAATCCGGTGACGGCGCGTGAGCTCGTCAATCTGGCGCTTATGATGAGCGACGGCAACAAACTGCGCAACAAGATCTACGCGCTGCATGTGCGCAACGACAATTCGCCCTCGTCGCGCGCCGTGGGCAAGAGCTCGCTCGAGTTGGCCGAGCATGTTGCCTCGGTGATGGACGTGAAGCTGAAGAGCATCGAGCGCTACGACATGAATTTCGTGACCGGTGTGCTCAACACGCTGGAGGAACGCGACATCAACGAGGTGGTCATCGGTCTGCACCGACGCAGCAACGCCATCGACTCGTTTTTCGGCGACAAGCTCACTCAGCTGCTGAAAGCCACCTTCCGCATGGTGGTGATATCGCGCTGCTATATACCGGTCAACACCGTGCGCCGCATTGTGGTGTCGGTGCCCGACAAAGCTCAGTATGAAACGGGATTCGCCCACTGGGTGAAATCGATAGGCAATCTGACGCGTCAGCTCGGATGCCGTGTGATTTTCTGCTGTTCGGCCGAGACACGCCGCTATATCATGGCGGTGCTCCGCGCCGGACGCTACGGCATACGGTCGGAATACCGCCTGGTGGAGGCGTGGGACGATTTCGTGCTGCTGGCCAACAAGATTCAGGACGACGATCTTTTCGTCGTGGTCAGCGCCCGCCGCGCCTCGGTGTCGTTCACTTCCGATATGGATGCGCTGCCTGAATTCCTGCGCAAATATTTCTCGCAAAACAATCTTATCGTCATCTATCCCGAACAGTTCGGCGATGAGGCTCCGGTGCTGGCCATGGGCGATGCCATGTCGGCCGACGTCGAATCGGCGCCAATCCCTCTGTGGCTCAAGATACGCAACGCCTACCGCGGCTGGCGTGCAAGCCGCAAGCTCCCATCATATTCGGGCGGCGACGAGCGCGATATCGAAATCTGACGTCCCGACGCCTCATCGCGCGGCCATGCCGGCAATGACTATTTATAGCATTCGGTGAGCGTGTGCAGCTCTGTGAACAGGCGGCGCATCGGCTCGGTGAGAGTGATGTCGCGGCGCGCCATGACGCGTTCGGCTATGGCGAAAAATTTGACGAGCGGCACATCGGTGAAGCCGGTGCCGGCTGATCCTTCGCTGAACGATGCCACGAAATTGCGCGGGAACCCCGTGCCGTGGATGTTGACGCCGATGCCCACCACTGTGGCGGTGTTGAACATCGTGTTGATGCCCGCTTTGGAATGGTCGCCCATGATCAGGCCGCAGAACTGCAGGCCGGTGCGGAGAAAACGCCGCGAGGTATAGTCCCAGAGTTTGATCTCGGTGTAGTCGTTTTTGAGATTCGAGGCCACACAGCCGGCGCCGAGGTTGCACCACGAGCCGATGACGGCGTTGCCGAGGAAGCCGTCGTGGGCTTTGTTGGAGTAGGGGTGCATCACCACATTGTTGATCTCGCCGCCAACCTTGCAGTGAGTGGCTATGGTGGTGGCGCCATAGATGCGCGTGCCCATATTCACATTGGAGTGCTCACCTATATATATAGGTCCGCGCAGGCAACTTCCTTCCATCACTTCGGCGCCCCGGTCTATATAGATAGGACCCCCCTTGGTGTTGAGCGTGGCGCCTTCAACAACGGCTTCGGGATGGATGAACACTTGCGACGGGTCGCCGATGACGGTGCATGTGGAGCTGACCGGCGCACTCAGCCCCGGCTTTGCAAATGCGGCGAAATCGGCCGCGATGGCTTCGGCATTGTTGAGGAAGAGATCATAGGGGCGACGAATCACGACTGGTGCCGGACCGTTCCACACCACGGTGCCGCGCGCCTGGGCCGGATCCTTGAAGCCGTTCATGGCTATCGGTGTGCCGTCGGCGGTGGCGAGCATCGCGCCGGTGGTCAGCGCGGCAGCGGCTTCGGCCAGGGCCGGAGTGGGGATGACGTTGGCGGCTATGACCAGGCTGTCGGCCGTCGCGCTTTCCTGCGGGAAGAGCTCGGCGAGATACGTTGCCGTCGAATAGGAGTAGCAGCCCGGCAGCATGCGCTCCCATTTGGAGCGGATAGTGCCGAAACCGATGTGAAGTTCCGCTATCGGGCGGGTAAAGGTCAGCGGAAGCAGTCCTGAATAGGCTTCCGGTATGTCGTGCAGGATGATATTTCGCATTGCTGTGGTTGGTTGGTTGATGCAAAATTAATAAATTTGCAGCGTAATAGAACCGTCAACACGGCATAACTTTTTTAAGCATATGAATTTTATCGCTACAGATATCGCAGGCGTGTGGATTATAGAGCCGCGCCGTTTCGGCGATGCCAGAGGCTATTTTATGGAATCGTTCAAGAAGTCGGAATTCGAGGCCAATGTGGGTCATGTCGATTTCGTGCAGGACAACGAGTCGTTCTCGTCGCGCGGCGTGCTTCGCGGACTTCATTTCCAGAAAGGTGAGTTTTCGCAGGCCAAGCTCGTGCGCGTGTCGCGTGGCACGGTGCTCGATGTCGCCGTGGATCTCCGCGGCGGTTCGCCCACCTTCGGCAAGCATGTGGCCGTGGAGCTGTCGCAGGAAAATGCCCGCCAGCTCTTCATACCGCGCGGATTCGCCCACGGCTTCGTGGTGCTGAGCGATGAGGCGCAGTTCCAGTACAAGGTCGACAACGTCTATGTCCCGCAGTCGGAGGCCACGCTGCGCTTCGATGACCCGGCGCTCGGCATCGACTGGCGCGTAGCCCCCTCCGAGATGCTCCTCTCTCCCAAAGATCTCAAAGGCATAAGCCTGTCGGAGATAACGCCGTTCTGAGCGTAGATATGTTGCGCCTGCTGATATGTTTTGGTGGAGCGGTAGATCAGATGCCGAGGATGTTGCGGAGTATCCACCAGACGAAAAATAGGATGAGGTAGGCGATAGCGGCATAGCGGTGACATGCTATGCGAGCCACGGCGCCGCTTGCCGGAAGAAATTTCAGCGTGCCCCAGATTACGAAGAAAAGGTAGGGGATTGACAGGATAAGGAAAAGGTTTTGCGCGAGGGCGCCGGTGATGTCGCCGTTTAACGCCGCATGCAGAGCACGCTGCATGCCGCAGCCCGGGCAGCTTAGGCCGGTGAGGCTATGAAACGCGCACTGTGGCATCCAGCGGGTGGCTATTGGGTCGAAAGCCGAATAGAAGAGCACAATCAGCACTGCGACGGCAATGAGTGCTGCCGCAATGGCAATCCGTTTGCGGGTTGTGTTGTTCAATTGGTCGTGTGTCAGCTTATAAGCTGTAAATAGACGCCAAGGAAGCTCCTAAGACACCGAAGTAGATGAAGTATATAACAGCCGCAGAAACCGCCGATGCGATGCCCCAGTTGCGTGCTTTTATGGAACTGTCGCGAGCGGCTTCGTAATTGCCGGCAAGCCAATAGGAATCGACTTTTGAGGCATAGACTATCGAGACAATTCCGAAAGGAAGGCAGCAGAGTATGGTGGTGAGAATGCCGAGCCAGAGGTAGGTCTGCGGTCTTTCAATCTGCGGGGAGCCGACCGGCTGATTTGCCGCTACGTTCCGGTTTCCGGGCATGGGAGGGACGGTGGAATAGAAAATGTTTTGCAGAGCGGTGACATTGCCTGCCGGCAGCCATTCCGGCATTCCCTCACACCACACCAGTGTTTCGGGTCTTATGCCTTCGGCTGCAAGCTGAGATATGGTGAATGGGCCGACGGTCTGCCGCTGAGCGTTGACGTAATAGTATTTTTCCATGATACAATGATGTTGTAATGTGAATAACGGAGGTTGAATATATTAACGTGAGTTCGACGAAATTAAGTAATTGAAAATTTGGTGATTAGCGATAAAAG